>SAMEA5043675__coassemble_155_pt1 | contig 19901 bp, 17 predicted proteins | sample SAMEA5043675__metabat2_low_PE_002 | metagenome-assembled genome bin SAMEA5043675 (sample SAMEA5043675) | Gadus morhua
CATTTGAAGTTGAATGGAACAAGAGAGACAACAGAAGTGATGAAGATATTAAATACAGTGCAAGACTTAATTACAAGTTTTAAACAATAATTAATAAAAAATAAAAAAACTGCTATAACTGTGAGAAGAGTTATAGCAGTAAAAAAAGGGAGAAGTGGTGAAGTGAAAAAGATGTTATTGTTGTCAGTGTTAGTAGGTTCAATGATAGGATGTGGAAAAGAGGAAACAAAAACTCCAGTAGTCCAATTAAACCAAACAGAAATTGAATTAGTAGAATCAAATCCAAATATAGGAGCACAACTTTTAGTAAAGAAAGCTATATTAAAAGAGATGGAAGGAAATGTTTACAATGAAGAGCAACAAAAGTTATTAAAAGAAATGAAAGAAAATCTAGAGTTAGAATTTTATTTAAGTTCAATTTCACAAGATAATATAGTAGTAACGGATGGAGAAATATTAAAAGTTTATCAAGATAATGCAAAAGTACTAAAAGACAGAGATATAGTGGAAGTGTTTCCACAATTAAAGCAACAGTTAATAAACCAGAGATTGGGAGCTGCTAAAATAAATACAATAAATAAAATTGTTGAAAAATATAAACTTAATGATGTTTTAAAAAGTTATACAAAAAAAAATACAAGTAAAAAACTAGTTAAAGAAGTGTCAAAAAAGGTAGTAGATAAAACTACTATTCAAACAGTACCATCAAAAAAAACAGAAAAATAATTTGAAAAAAGAAGCGAGTTGAAATAAAGAAGTAGTTGACTAGGGAGGAAAAAAGTGAAAATGAAAATTGTATTACTATCTTTAATTATTTTTGCATCGTTACAAGCAGGTGCTAGTTCAGAGCGTGCAGGAAAAAAGAGGTTGGAACAATTAAGAACTGAAATGAAAAAAGAAGAAAAAGCAGAAAGAAGAAAAATTGAAAATCAAAAAAAAGAGGAAGAAAAAGTAGAAAGACAAAAAGAAGAAGAAAAAGCAGAAAGACAAAAAGAAGAAGAAAAAGCAGAAAGACAAAAAGCACAAACTAGTCTAGAGGAAGTTCCAGTAGTAATAATGGAAGAAGAAATAATGCCGATAAAGGAAGCAGAGAAAGCAACAGTTAGTAAAAGAGAACTATATAAAAAAAGAAGAGAATTAAATGAGTCAATAGAAGAAAGAGTCTTTAAATCATCAAAAGATTTGAAAACGAAAATAGAAGTAACAAAAGAAACTTATAAATTAGGAAAAGATAGAATTGATTTTTTATTAGAAGAAGAGAATCAATTAATATCGTTGGAAAAAGCTATTGGAATAGAGAAAAAACCAAGTGAAACAGTATATCTAAATAAAAAATATGATGAAATTGGTGAAAAAATTAAGAAGTCAAATAGTGTAAGCGAAATATTAATGTTAGAAAATGAAAAGTTAGAAAGCTATTTAGAGCGTTTAGATGGAATGGAAAAAGAATTAAAAAATAAAATGTAAAGACAGGTTTAAAAAACAATGTTATATTTAGGAGGAAAAATGTTAGAAATTACAAAAGTAGAATTACAACAATTAGAGGGAAATAAAGATAGAACTTTACAGTTACTATTAAAAAAGGCCATTTTAAAAGATATGGTTGAAAAAAAATATACTGAGCAAGAAACAGCTATATTAAAAGAATTAAAAGAAAATACAGAGATAGAATTTTATCTGAACTGTATTTCAAAAAAAGATATTCAAATAGAACAACATGAATTATTAGAAGTTTATAAAAATAATTTAGAGGCTTTGAAAGATAAAAATATAAGTGAAGTTTTTCCACAGTTACAGCAAGCAATAGTAAATCAAAAATTGAGAGAGGAAAAAATCAAAACAATAAATCAAATAATAGAAAAACATAAGTTGAATGATTTAATGAAGAAATATTCAAAAGAAACAGAAGTAAAAGAAGCGAAGTAAGTAAAAATAAAGTGGTAAAAATGAGTTGAATTAAAAATTAACTTATTTATATAAAAAAAAAGAGGAGTGATTTAAATGAAAAAAGTATTTTTAGCATGTGCATTGTTGTCAACAGTAGCTATGGCAGCGCCAGAACAAGGAGGAGTTGAAGTAAGATTTAATCAATTAGAGAATCAATATAATGCTTTAAAACAGAAAGAAGCAGCTCTATTTACTCAAAAAGAACAACAAGCGATAGCAGCACAAAAGAAACTTGAAGAGCAACAAGCTTTATATAATGATGTTACAGCGAAACAACAACAGTTAGAAGAAATAAAAAATGTAAGATTTTACAAGGAGCAATATTCATCATTAGCTAATAAATATGGAGCAATAAGAAAAGAGTTAGAAAAAGAAATGAAGCAAAATGAGATGGTAGTAGCTGAATTTACTAAATTACAACAAATAAAAGGAGGAATGTAATAATGAAAAAATTAAGATTATTACTTTGCATCTCATTATTAGTATCAAGTGTTACATATGCCAATATTGAAGCAACGTTAGAAAGTATTAATAATGAAATGCAAGCTTTAGAAATAAAAGAAAAACAAAAATTTAAATTAGAAGAAGAAAAAGCAAAACAATCTGAAATAAAATATACTACTTTTGTAGCAGAGAGTGAAATTGTAAATACTAAAATATTAGAGTTAGAGTCTAGTTTAGAGCAAAGTTTCTATCCAGAGGAGCAAAAATCACTTTTAAATTCATATAAATCAATATCAAAAGAATTAAAAGAAGCAATTTCAATCGAAGGACAAAAGATACAAGAATTTAATCAATTAAAGCAAATATTAGGATACTAATATTTATTGAGTAGATAAGAAAAATTCCAACATTATATTCTAATGTTGGAATTTTTTTTTATGAAATTATTTTATATTTTATTCTTGTTTTTAAATTTCTCATTGATATCATTTTCTAAATAAGTATTATTAATCTTTCCTTCATTCAATTTTAAATAATTAAGACATTCATCTCGTACAAGTTGAATAGTTTTAATATCGTGAATAATATCGATAAATTTAAAATCTGTAAGCCCACTTTGTCTAGTACCAAAGATTTCACCAGGTTTTCGTAGTTTTAAATCTTCTTCAGCAATTTTAAAGCCATCATTAGTAGATTCCATTATTTGCATTCTAGCTGTTGAATTTTCATTTTTACTTTTTGAAATAAGAAAGCAATAAGAGGAGTGTGAGCCTCTACCAACTCTCCCACGTAGTTGATGTAAAGAAGATAGTCCAAAACGTTCAGAATCACTAATAACCATGATTGAAGCATTAGGGACATCAACACCGACTTCAATAACAGTGGTGGATATTATAATATCTAATTTGTGTACTTTAAAATCATGCATAACACTATCTTTTTCAGCGTTTTTCATTTTACCATGTAATATTCCAATTCTATAATTAGGTAAATGACTCTTCACTTCCTCTTCAATATCATAAATTGATTTAAGAGCCATTTTTTCACTTTCTTCAATAAGAGGTGCAACAAAATAGACTTGTCTATTTTCAGAAAGTTGTGAATGGATAAAAGTATACATTTTATTTAAATCTGATTTAGTTGAAATACACTTTGTTTTAATAGGTTTTCTACCTGGTGGCAATTCATCAATGATAGACACATCTAAATCACCATAAATAGAGAGTGCTAAGGAGCGAGGAATAGGAGTGGCACTCATAACAATTAAGTTCGAAAGAATACCTTTATCTCTAATAGCTTTTCTTTGTTCAACCCCAAATCGATGTTGTTCATCTATGACAATAAGACCAAGTTTCTTAAAAATAATATTTTCTTGAATAAGTGAATGGGTTCCAATGACAATATCAACATCACCAGAAGTTATTTTTTCCACAAGCTCTTTCTTCTTTTTAGGTGTAAGACTTCCTGTTAAAAGTTCTACTTTAACACCTAATTTTAGAAATTTATCATAGTTTGAAAGATAGTGTTGAGTTGCTAAAATTTCTGTTGGAGCCATAATAGCTCCTTGATAACCATTTTCTACCATGTATAGTAATAATAGCATAGAAACTATAGTTTTACCACTTCCCACATCTCCTTGAATCAATCTATTGGTTATTTTTCCATTTGAAAGTTCTTTGTAAATCTGTGTAATGACTCTTTTTTGTGCTGTTGTAAGAGAAAAATTTAAGTTAGATAGAAATTCTTTAACAAGACTTTTTTTGTCTTCTAACTTATATAGATTATTGTTGTTTAAATTTGTAAAATATCTTGTAGCAAGTATTCCCATTTGGAGAATTAGAAGTTCTTCTATGGCAAATCTTCTTTTAGATTCTTCTAACAAATATTCAGTTTTTGGAAAATGAATATTAAAAAAAGAATCACGTCGAGATAGGAGTTTATATTTTTTTAAAATGTTAAGTGGAATATTCTCAAAAAGAACAGAAGAATAAAAGTTAAAAAATTTCTTTATAAATTTTCTAAGAGTATTTTGTGAAATATCCTTGGAAGAGCTATAAATTGGTAAAATTTCAGAATAGGATTTCTTCTCTTGAGATGAAACTATTTTATATTCTGGATTTACCATTTGAAGTCCATATGATCTTTTAGCAGTTCCTATAAAATAATATTCAGTTCCCTGTTTTAAACTTTTAGCAACATAAGGAGAGGAAAACCAAGTTAAATCAATAATACCAGTTCCATCTTGGACTCTAGCTTTAACTATTTTTTTTAGGTTAAAACTGTTACTAATAGTAATGGAAATTGGCACAGCTTTAATGACAGAATATTCATTATTTGAAAGCTCAGAGATAGATTTTAAATTGTTTCTATTATCATATCCCCTAGGAAAATATGTTAAAAGAGAATAAACAGAAGTAATTCCTAATTTTTTTAATTTATTGAGTTCTTTTGATTCTTTTTCAGTTAATTTAGGTAGGGAAATTTCAGAGAAGTTTTTATGTAAATCAGAATAACTATTCAAAATTCCCTCCTTTAAAATTTATTGTTTGATAATAGGTTCAATATGTATTAGTACTTCTTTTACTTCAGGAAAATCTGTTAAAATAGAATTTTCAATAGTTTCAGATAGGTGATGTCCTTGACTAATAGAGGTTTCTCCTAGTAAACGAATATGCATATTAAGAAAAATTCTATTTCCTGAACTTCTCATTTTAAAATCATGAATATTTTCTACATAAATATTTTCTTCTAAATATTCTTCTATTTTTTCAAGAAATTCTTTGTCTTGTTTATCCATAATTATGTGAGTGTTCTCAAAAATCACATGGAATCCCTCTTTTAAAATAATGAGTGCCACAGGAAAGGTCATTAAAATATCAAAAATAGGATTTATATATATTGCTAATAAAATTCCTAGGACAGCTCCTAAGGAAGTAAATATATCATTTCTACTATCTTTTGCATCTGCAATTAATGCAGAATTTCCAGTTTTGATTCCAATTTTATTTTTATAAAAATACATAAAATATTTAATGATAGCAGAGAATAACCCCCAATAAATAGTGGTAAAAGTAGGGGTGGTATGAAGACTAACTTTTGAAAAGTTGTATAAAAATTCAAAATTATTTTTCATAAGTTCAAAACCAGTAACAATCATAATAATTCCAAGAATACTTGCAATAACAGACTCTATTTTTTCATGTCCATAAGGGTGTTCGTCATCCTCTGGAATATTGCTATAGTAGACTCCTATAAGCATTCCAAGAGAAGTAGCAATATCAGATAGAGAATTGATACCATCAGCTAATAGAGATCGTGATTTACCAGTGATTCCAACAGAAATTTTTGATACTGCGAGAACAATGTTTCCTATTATAGAAAATATTAAAATTTTACTATTCTCGTTGTATCTTTTCTTTCTTTCGTTAATTTTATCATATACAAATTCATTGTTTTCTAATTGGAAATCTAGTTTTTCAAAGAAACCTTTACATTGAATTAATTTTGTAACTATTTTTTCAATATTTTGCTTAGAGGCTCTATTTTCTATAAACTTCACTAATTTTTTTCCATATAATCGATGTCGATATTTTTCATTCACGTAAATAGAAATTATTTCATAAGTATTGTTTGTTTCCAAGACTTCAATATAGCTTATTATCATCCCTTTTAATGAAAAAGTACAATAGAAAGAAGAAGAATTATAGCTGAAATCAGGCTGTAATTCTTCTAGTTGTTTGAAAATAATGGGATTAGAATCTTTTGAATTTGGAGTAAATGTTTGAAACACTGTTACACCTCACAATTGGAGTTAGAAAATAAAATTTAATTTATAAAATATAAATAAAAAAGCCATATATGTATGGCTAAAAATCATTAATAGTGCCGTGTTTACCAGTTGTACCCACATTTAATAGCTTAGTGCTGCTTTCTTCCGAATCTGACACGGTTCACCATAACTATGCCACAACTGTTTACCACGGCTATTTATTCTATCATTATTTTATTATTTAGTCAACTAAAATAGGTGTTTAAAAAAGAAGTTGTTTTTTACTAAAGAAGGAGATTTTGATTTATATTCTACCTTATATAAAGTTTTGAAAAAATAAGAAAAATATGGTATAATTTAACTAAATAGAAAAAAGGGAGTGCTTAAATGAGCATATTAAATAAACTTAATAATTTTCAAAAGGAAGCAGCTTCTCAAGTAAATGGATCAGTTTTAATTTTAGCTGGAGCGGGTTCAGGAAAAACAAGGACAATAACATATAGAATTGCTCACATGGTTCTAGAATGTGGAATTTCACCTTATAAAATATTAGCAGTAACATTTACAAATAAAGCAGCAAAAGAGATGAAAGAGCGGGTTGAAACTCTTATAGGTGAAGAGGGGAGAAAAGCAACAGTTTCCACATTTCATTCATTTGGAATAAGAGTTCTGAGAGTCTATGCTGAAACTCTAAATTATGATAGTAATTTTACAATATTTGATGTCGATGATCAAAAAAGAGTAATTAGAGGTATTACAAAACAACTTGTAATCCTAGATAAAAAAATAACAGATTCGATGTTAGCTTCAATAATATCAAAACTTAAAGAAAATGGAGTGACACCAGAACAATATTTAAAAGATAAGCCACATAAAAATAATAGTGAAGTAATAGCAGAAGTATATAGTCGTTATATAAAAGAATTAAAAGCAAGTAATGGAATGGATTTTAGTGATATACTTGTAAATACTTATGAACTATTAAAGCAACCAGAAATATTAGAGAAATTATCAGATAAATATCAATATATAATGGTAGATGAGTATCAAGATACAAATGATATTCAATATAAAATTATAAAAAAATTAGCTGAAAAACATGGGAATCTATGTGTGGTAGGAGATGAAAACCAGAGTATTTATGGTTTCCGTGGAGCAGATATAAAAAATATTTTGAATTTTGAAAAAGATTATCCAGGAACAAAAATAGTAAAGCTTGAAGAGAATTATCGATCAACATCAGCTATTCTTAAAGCTGCTAATGGTGTTATAAAAAATAATACTAGTTCTCTTGATAAAAAACTTTGGACAAGTAAAGAAAATGGTGAAAAAATAACTGTTGAGCAACTACGAGATGGAAGAGCAGAGGCAGAATATGTTGTAGAAAAGATTAAAAAATTTCAAGAGCAGGGAAGAAAATTAAAAAATTTCACTGTTCTTTATAGAACCAATGCGCAATCTAGAAATTTTGAGGAAGCTTTTTTAAAGCATAATATTAGATATAAAGTTTTTGGGGGACAGCAGTTTTATCAAAGAGCAGAGATTAAAGATATTTTATCTTATCTGGCTTTTATAAATAACCCTAAAGATACCATTAGTCTTTCTCGGATTTTAAATGTTCCTAAAAGAAAAATAGGTGATAAATCATTAGAAAAAATATTTCAATATAGTTCAGAAAATAATATGTCTGCATATGATGCTATTGGAGAATGTGAAAAAATGGAAGGGATTGGTCCCGCATTGAAAACTTCTTTGTTAGAATTTTATGATGATATAGTATCGCTTATTCAAATGGTTCAAGACCATTGTAAAGTATCAGATATTTTTCAAGCTTTGATAGAAAAAATAAAATATAAAAATTATATTGAAAAAAATTACCCACTAGATTATGAGATGAGAATAGAAAATTTAGAGGAATTAAGAAATTCAATTTTTGAGATTGAAAGAATTATAGATACAGTAACATTAAGAGAGTATTTAGAAAATATTTCCCTTGTAAGTGCTACAGATGACTTAAGTGAAGATGACGATTATATAAAGGTTATGACAATTCATAATTCAAAAGGGTTAGAATTTCCAGTGGTATTCATAACAGGAGCAGAAGATGAAGTTTTTCCTGGGAAAAATGCAGATTTTGATAAAAATGCTTTGGAAGAAGAAAGAAGACTTATGTATGTTGCAATAACACGAGCGGAAGAAAAACTCTATATATTACATGCAGATTCAAGATTTATGTATGGGGAAATGTCATTTAGAACAAAATCTAGATTTATAGAAGAAATTCCTCATGATTCATTAGAAATACCAGAAAAAAGAGAATTTATTCCAGTTCCACGAAAAGAATATCCTCAAAAAGCTAAATTAGATAATCTAAATATAACAAGTACAAGATTAAGTAGTAAAGTATTTGTATATAAGGCGGGAGAAAAAGTGATGCACCCTAAGTTTGGTCTTGGAGTCGTTAGGGATATGGATGAAAAAAGAGTTTTAGTGGAATTTGTTGATGGAAAAAAAGAAATAGCTTCTGTTGTTGCAGAAAAATTTCTAAAAAAACAATAGGAGTAGAGAGTTATAGGAAAAAGGAGTATGATTTTGAAAAGAAAAACGATAAAAAGTGAAATTATATATGAAGGAATAGGATTACATAAAGGGGAAAATATCAAATTGAAATTAATTCCTTCAACTTTTGGTGGAATTGTTTTTAAAAGAATGGATTTACCAATAGAAAAAAGAATTATAAATCTAGCTCCTGAAAACTGTTTTGATTTAATGAGAGGAACAAACATAAAAAATGAATATGGAGAAGGGATTTATACAATAGAACATTTTCTTTCTGCCTTAGCAGTTTTAGATATTACTGATCTAATTGTGGAAATAGATGGGAACGAACTTCCTATAATAGATGGAAGTGCATTAGAATTTGTTAATTTAATAGAAAAAGTTGGAATAGTTGATTTAGAAGAAGAAATTTTACCCATAGTAATAAAAGAGCCAATTTTTGTAAGTAAGGAAGAGAGTCATGTGGTAATTTTACCTTATGATGGCTATAAAATAACTTATGGAATAAAATTTGAACATACATTTTTAAAATCTCAGATGCAAGAATTTGAGGTAAATTTAGAGACATATAAAAAAGAGATAGGGAGAGCTAGAACTTTTTGTTTTGATTATGAAATAGAATATTTAAAATCTAATAATTTAGCACTTGGTGGAACTCTTGAAAATGCTATTGTAATTGAAAAAAATGGTGTTTTAAACCCAGAAGGATTAAGATTTGAAGATGAATTTGTAAGACATAAAATGTTGGATATAATAGGGGATTTAAAAGTAATGAATAGACCAATTAAAGGTCATGTTATTGCAATAAAAGCTGGTCATTTTATAAATGCAGAGCTTTGTAAAAAATTGAAAAAAATCTAAAAAAGAAAGGAGTAGTTGATGAAAGAAGATTTAAATCAAAAAAAAATTATTAATAGTGAGTATGAAGATGAGCTTGATCTTCATGAAATTTTTTTGACAATAATGAAGCATAAAAAAAAAGTGATTATGATTATTTTGCTTGGAACAATACTTTCTGGAGTAGTAAGCTATACAAGATATAAAAATACAGAAGAAACAAAAAAAGCAATAGGAACAATAACTCTAAATATGCCTGAAAATAATTGGACAGATGAAGATATAATTCCAAATGAGGTAATAGCAAAAGTTTATAGTGATAACCTTCTTGAATCGAAAGGTATTGAATTTGAAAAATTTTCTAATGGAATTAAGATAGAAAAAAAGATTCCTGTAATAGATGTTTCTTTAAAACTAGGTGAAGATAAAGGATTAGAAGTGGAAGTATTAAATTCTTTATTAACTAATTCAATAGAAGAATTTAAAAATAAATACCTAGAAAGAAAAGAATTTAAAGAGTTAGAAGATAATAAAAAATTAGAATATGGAGAATATTTAAACGCTACAATTCTTTTCTTAAATGAAATGGAAATATTTTTGACAAAAAATATGACAGAAACAGTCCTTTCTATTTCAGATAAAGATAAACATAAACAAATATTGGAAGAAATAAAAATATTAAAAGAGATAGAGTTGGAAGAATTTAAAATAAAAACTTCTAACTGGCAATTAGCTAGAAACCAAAAAGAAAAAAAAGAAAAAGCTAGTATTTACTTTGAAAAAATGCAAGAAAGAAAAATAAAATTAGCATTAAAAACTAAAAGTTTTGAAAAAATAAATAATAGAGTTTCAGAAAAATTAGAAGAAGAATATTTGAAACAACTTTTAGAAATTAGTGAGATTAATTATGAGGTTAGAAGAAAAGAAAAGGAATTAAAAAAAGGGCGAAATGCTTCTTTTGAAGAGCAAATAATTATTGAGAACAAAATTGAGGAAATTTCAAAGAAATTAGAAAAAATAATTATTGAAACTAATATGATAGCTCTCAAAAATTCAAAAAAAGTTGAAAGTAGTCAAATAAAATTGGAGAAACCAGTTTCAATTTTAGAAGTTAACCACTCTAAGACTAAAATGATATTCTTTATAGGTGTAGTATTGAGTATTATTGTTAGTATTTTAGGAGCTTTTTTTGCAGAGTTTTTAGATAATCACAAGAAACTGAAAAATAAAAAATAAAAGAATATAAGGAGGAAATGGTAAGGAGATATAGAACTTATCATAAATTAAAATGTTAGATATTATGGAGATAATGAAAAGAATACCACACAGATATCCATTTTTATTGGTGGATAGAATACTTGAAATGGATGTAGAAGAAAGAAGAGTAGTAGGGTTAAAAAATGTAACTATAAATGAAAATTTTTTTAACGGACATTTTCCAGGACATCCTATTATGCCAGGTGTTTTAATCATAGAAGGATTAGCACAGTGTTTGGGAGTCCTTGTAATGGACGGTTTAGAAAATAAAGTTCCTTATTTTGCAGCTCTTGAAAATATTAAATTTAAACTACCTGTTAGACCAGGAGATCAGCTTATTTATGAGGCAAAAGTTGATAAGCAGAGAGGCCAGATAGTAAAAGCAAGTGGAGTGGCAAAAGTTGACGGAAAAATAGTAGCAGAGGCCAGTTTTACATTTAGTATCGCTGATAAATAAGAATAAGTGAGAAAAAATAGACTAAATAAGGAGGCTTCCCTTTGGAAAGGATTCATAAAACAGCTATAATTGAAGAAGGAGCTATAATTGGTGAGGGAGTAAGAATAGGTGCGTATTCAATTATAGGAAAAGATGTAAAAATTGGAAAGAATACAGAAATTCAATCCCATGTAGTAATTGAGGGAATAACAGAAATAGGTGAAGAAAATACAATTTATTCATTTGTATCCATTGGAAAAAATTCACAAGATTTAAAATATGCTGGTGAACCTACAAAGACTGTAATTGGAAATAAAAACCAGATTCGTGAATTTGTAACAATTCATAGAGGTACAACAGACAGATGGGAAACGAGAATAGGAAATAATAATCTATTGATGGCTTATGTTCATGTTGCACATGATGTAATTGTTGAAAATAATTGTATTCTTGCTAATAGTGTAACTTTAGCAGGACATGTTGTAGTGGAAGAATTTGCTATTATAGGAGGATTAACTCCTGTACATCAATTTTGTAGAATAGGAAAATATTCCATGATTGGTGGAGCTAGTGCAATAAACCAAGATATATGTCCATTTATGTTAGCAGAAGGTAATAAGGCTGAAATGAGATCTTTAAATGGAATTGGATTGAAGAGAAGAGGGTTTTCTAGAGAGGAGATTATTAATTTAAAAAATGCTTATAAAATTATCTTTAGATCTAGTCTATCCATGAAAGAAATTTTAGAAAAATTAAAGAAAGATTTTGAAAATGATAAAAATATAGAATATCTGTATCACTTTATAGAAGTTAGTAACCAAAATAGGGGGCTTACGAGATAATGGAAAAAATTGGGATAATTGTAGGAAATGGGAAATTACCTCTTTATTTTTTAAAGGAATCTACTAATGAAAATATAGAATTATACCCAGTAGGTCTTTTTTCTAGTATTGAACCTGAAATAAAAGTTCATAAAAACTATAAAGAATTTAATATTGGAAACGTTGGTGAAATAACTAAATATTTTTTAAAAAATAATATTTTAAAAGTAATAATGCTAGGGAAAGTTGAAAAAAAATTGATATTTGAAAATTTAGAATTAGATGAAATAGGGACTAAACTATTAAAAAAACTTCCAGATAGGAAAGATGAAACTCTTCTATTTGGAACTATTGTATTTTTCAAATTAAATGGAATAAAAATTTTACCGCAAAATTATCTTTTAAAAACATTAATGGTTGAAAAAAAATGTTATACTACTTCAACACCAACACCTGAAGAAAAGGCAACAATTAAAATAGGACTAGAAGCAGGAATAGCATTAGGGAAACTAGATATCGGACAAAGTATAATATGTAAAGATAGCTCAATAGTGGCAATAGAAGGAATAGAGGGAACAGATGCTACCATTTTAAGAGGTGGTCTACTAAGTGGAAGGGATACTATTTTGATAAAAATGGGAAGAGCTCAACAAGATATGAGGGTAGATATTCCAACGGTGGGAATAAATACAATTAAAAAATTAGTTGAAATTGGGGCAAGAGGAATTGTAATGGATTCTAAAAAAATGCTGTTTTTGGATCAAAAAGAATGTATAGAATTAGCAGATAAAAATAAAATATTTATGATAGGAAGGTAGGAATGAAGGATAATTTTTTTGTTTCAGTTGGAGAAGTTTCAGGAGATTTGCATCTTTCATATTTAGTTGAAAATATTTTGTCTATTGACCCAGAATCTACTTTTATGGGTGTAGTAGGGGAAAAAAGTATAAAAGCAGGAGTGAAACCTTTAGATACTATTGATTCAATAGCTGTTATGGGGTTTATAGAAGCTGTAAAAAAATATAAATATTTGAAGAATAAATCACAGGAATATATAGATATTATAAAAAAGGAAAAAATAAATAAAATTATTTTAGTGGATTATGGTGGATTTAATTTAAGATTCTTAGAATTAATAAAAAAAGAAGCACCTAAGGTAGAAGTTTTTTACTATATTCCACCTAAAGTTTGGATTTGGGGTGAAAAAAGAGTTGAAAAATTAAGATTAGCTGACCATATTGTAGTAATTTTTCCATGGGAAGTTGAATTTTATAAAAAACATGATATAAAGGCAGTATATTTTGGAAATCCATTAAGTGAAAAATACTTAAAAGTAGAGAGAGAAGAAAATAATATTCTTTTATTACCAGGAAGTAGAAAGCAAGAAGTGGAGAAAATGATTCCTACTATGCTTGAAGTGGTAAAACAAATGCCACAAACAAGTTTTCTACTAAAACTAGCAAGAAATGAGGATCAAAATTGGATAAAAGAAGATTTATCTTTATATTCAAATTTAAAGCTGGAAACAGAATCTAGTTTATCAGAGTTAGTAAAAAAATCTGAAATAGCCATAGCAACATCTGGAACAGTTACACTGGAACTTGCATTGCTAGGTATTTTGACAATTGTTGTATATAAATCAAGTGCTTTAAATGTTTTCATAGCAAGACATATACTAAAAGTGGGATATATATCTTTACCTAATTTAACCTTAAATAAGGAAGTATTCCCAGAATTAATACAAGAACAATATACTGCTGAAAGTATAAAAGAAAATATTGAAAATCTAAGAGAAAATAAAAAGACTGTAGAATTAGATATAAGAGAGGTCCGTTCAAAACTTTCTGGAAACGATATTTTAAAAAATTACAGCAAATATTTTTTAAAAGGAAACTAAAATGAAAATTATAAAAAATAAATCTTTAAAGACATTTTTTGAATATAGCCTAAAGCATAAATGGTTAATGCTAGGAGTTATTATATTATCAACAGTAACTTCACTTGCTGCCGCACTTCCTGCTTGGTTGTCAAAATATCTTATTGATGATGTTTTTATTGCAAAAAATAGAAAAATGATGGTTTTGATTATAGGTGCAATAGGAATTACAACTATAATCAAAGTTGTTAGTGGATATTATGCAAATATTACTTCTAGTTATGTTACTGAAACTATAAAAAAAGATATTCGTGTGGATGTTTTTAAACATTTACAATATTTACCTCTAAGTTATTTTAAAAAAAACAAATTAGGTGACTTAATGAGTAGGTTATCAGGTGATACTTCAATTCTAGGTCAAATTGGTTTTATAATGTTTGATATGGGAAAAGAGGCAATAGCAGTTCTTGCTTTGACTTTTAGAATGTTTCAAGTAGATTATGTTTTAGCCTTAATTAGTTTAGTGGTTCTTCCACTTATTATAAGCACTGTAAGAAAATATACGAAAAAAATTAGAGAGTCTGGAAGAGTAAGGCAAGATACAATGGGAGAAGTTGTTGCATTTATTCAAGAATCTCTTTCAGGAATAAGTATAATAAAAGCTTTTAATCGTAGTGAAGTAATGATTCATAAATATAAACAACTAAGTCAAGATGAATTTGAAAAATCATATAGAAGTAGAAAAATTAGTGCAAAGGTTTCACCTATAAATGAAGTTATAGCTACTTTTATGATATTACTTGTGGCACTTTATGGAGCTTATAATATAGTTACAAGTAAAATGAGTGCAGGAGACTTAGTTTCTTTTTTAACTGCTGTAGGATTAATGCAACAGCCATTAAAAAGGTTAATCCAAAAAAACAACTCTTTACAAGAAGCATTGCCATCTGCTGATAGAGTAATAGAGATAATGGAATTAGCATTAGAACAAGAATATCATGGTGAGGTAAAAACATTCTCAGGAAAAGCTGAGACTATAGAGTTTAAAAATGTTAGTTTTAAGTATGAAAATAAAAAAGAAAAAGCTTTGGACGATATTAATTTAAAAGTTAAGCGTGGGGAAGTAATTGCTCTTATAGGTCAAAGTGGAAGTGGAAAAACTACAATGGTAAATTTAATTCCAAGATTTTATGAAATTGAGGAAGGGACTATTCTAGTTAATAATATTGATATAAGAAATTATGCTTTAAAAGAATATAGAAATTATATAGGGATAGTTCCACAAGAAACAATTCTTTTCAGTGGAACAGTTGCAGAAAATTTAAGGTTTGGAAAAGAGAATGTTACAGATGAACAAGTTATAGAAGCAGCAAAAATGGCAAATGCTTATGATTTTATTATGGAAATGGAAAAAGGATTTGATACAGAAGTAGGAGAAAGAGGAACTCTTATATCAGGAGGTCAAAAGCAGAGGTTAGCAATTGCTCGTGCTCTTATTCAAGATCCTGAAATAATGATATTAGATGAGGCTACATCAGCTTTGGATAGTGAGTCAGAAAAGCTTGTTCAAGAAGCATTAGAGAAGCTTATGAAAAATAGAACAACATTTGTAATAGCTCATAGGCTATCAACAATAGTAGATGCAGATAAAATTGTTGTAATGAAACAAGGAAAAATACTTGAAGTTGGAACTCATGAAGAGTTAATTAAAAAAGATGGAGCGTATAAAGGTCTTTATACTATCCAGTTTGGAGATAAAAATAATTTAAAAGAAAAGGAGTAAAAAAATGAGAGAAAATAGAGCTTATAATCAATTGAGAGAAATAAAAATTACTAAAGACTTTAATCTATATGCTGAGGGTTCTGTGTTAATAGAATTTGGAAATACAAAAGTTATATGTACTGCAACTGTTATAGATAAAGTACCTCCATTTTTGAAAAACAAAGGAAAAGGTTGGTTAACTGCTGAATATAGCATGATTCCACGTGCAACAGGAGAAAGAAATCAGCGTGAGGCTACACGAGGAAAACTAGGTGGTCGAACAATGGAAATTCAAAGATTGATAGGAAGAGTTTTACGGTCAGGAATAAACTTAGAAAAATTAGGAGAAAAGACTATCACAATTGATTGTGATGTTATTCAGGCTGATGGTGGAACAAGAACTGCATCCATAACTGGTGGATATATTGCCTTAGCATTGGCAATAAAAAAGATTCTTAAAAATGGAACTTTAAAAGAGAATCCTTTAATAGGAAATGTAGCAGGAATCAGTGTAGGAGTTGTAAATGGTGTAGCAATTCTTGATTTAGACTATTTAGAAGATTCATCAGCTGATGTAGATATGAATATTGTTATGGGTTCTTCAAAAGAATTTATAGAAATACAAGGTACAGGAGAAGAGGCAACATATTCAAGAGCTCAACTAAATGAACTTTTGGATTTAGCTGGAGAAGGTATAGAAAAATTGATGGAATTACAAAATAGCATTATAGGAGAATAAAGATGACTAAAATATTTTTAGCCACTGGAAATAAAAAAAAAATAATAGAAATAAAAAAAATATTATCAGAATTGGATATTGAAATATATTCTATTAATGATGGAATAGAAATACCAGAAGTTATTGAAGATAAGGAAACTTTTGAAGAAAATAGCCAAAAAAAGGCTGTAGAGATATCAAAATATCTTAATATGATAACAATAGCAGATGATTCAGGATTGTGTGTAGAATGCTTAGAGGGTAGACCTGGAGTCTATTCTGCACGCTATTCAGGTGAAAATGCTACAGATTTAACAAATAGTAAAAAAGTAATTGATGAGATTAAAGAGATAGAGAAAGAAAAGAGTAAAAATAGAAAAGCAAAACTAGTTACAGTAATAACTTTGGCTAAACCAACAGGTGAAACATATTCATTTAGAGGAGAGCTAGAAGGTGAAATTATAGATGTTGCAAGAGGGACAGAAGGATTTGGGTATGACTCTCACTTTTATGTTGAAGAATATGAAAAAACATTATCTGAACTAGGAGAATTAAAAAATAAAATTAGTCATAGGACTAAAGCATTGAAAAAACTAGAAAAAGAGTTATCTAAAATATTAGGATAGACAAAAGGTGTTGAAAATATGTATTTAAAAGCAATTGAAATATATGGATTTAAATCTTTTGGAGAAAAGATTTATATTGAGTTAGACAGAGGAATTACTGCTATAGTCGGACCTAATGGAAGTGGAAAATCCAATATAATGGATGGAGTTTTATGGGTTCTAGGGGAACAGTCTTACAAAAACATTCGTGCTAAAGATAGCAAGGATGTTATTTTTAGTGGTTCAGGAAAAAATAGTAATTATGCAGAAGTTTCTCTATATATTGATAATGAAGATGGATACTTTGAGAATTGTGGTAAAGTAGTAAAAATAACAAGAAAAGCAACTACTACAGGAATAAATGATTATTTTATTGATGGAAAGAAAGTAAGACTTAAAGATATTAGTGGTATGTTTTTAGATACTGGAATAGGTAAAAGTGCCTATTCTGTTATTGGACAAGGAAAAGTTGAAAGAATAATTTCTTCATCAGGAAAAGAAATAAAACAAATAATTGAAGAGGCTGCTGGAATAAAAAAAATACAGATTAGACGTAGTGACTCTTTAAAAAATCTTAAGCACTTAGAAGATGAATTGGAAAAAGTTGAATTAGTTGTAAAAACAGTTGGAGAAAATAGAAAAAATATAGAGAAACAAGCTGTAAAAGCAAAAGAATATTTAGAATTAAAAGAAGAGAAAGAAACATTGGAAAAATCTATTTTACTATTTGATAAAACTAAAAAAAATAAAGAAAAAATCGAAACTGAAAACAGTAAGAATTTGAGTAAAAATGAGATTGAACTAACAGAAAAAGAGATATTTGAAAGTGATGTTTTATTTGAAAACAATGAAAATAGAAGAAAAGAATTAGGGGAAAAAATAGAATCTAATTTAAATAAAAATAGTGAATTAAGTGATTCTATTGAACTTTCAGAAAGAGAAAAAGCTAAAATTACTGAAAGAGTAATAAGTTTTAATAGAGAGATAGAAGAGAAGAAAAGTTTAGACTTACGTACGAAAGAACGAATTCAAGGACAAAGAGTATATTTAGAAACATTAAATGGCGAGGAAGAAGCTTTAGATGTTCAATTAATGGGACTCAAAGAAAAAAATGAAGAGTTTTCAAATAAAATAATGGTTTTGGAAAAAGAAAGTTCTGATTTAGAATTAAATAATGAAGTGAAAAAAAGAAAGATTATGGAGCTAGAAGTTGAAAAACTAAGAGCATTGAACGAAATAGAAAATTCAACAAGAAGAACAAAAACTAGTGAAACTAAATTAAATTCATTAAAAGAAGAAACTTTAGATTATAAGGAAAAAATTGTAATTAGTGAAACAGAATTAAAAAATATAAATAAAATAAATGAAGAAAATAGAGAAAAAGTTGAACAAATATCAAAAAGGTCTGAATTTTTAGAAGATAAAATTTCAGAAAGTAGCATGAAGGTTAATAAATTATCTGAAACACTTAGAAATGATGAGTATGAAGAGAAAAGAGCTTCCTTAAGAATGGGGAATCTTATTAAGCTAGAAGAAAGTAATGAGGGATTACATAAGGGAGTAAAAGAAGTTCTAAATCTGAAACTTCAAGGTGTATATGGAATTGTTGCTAATTTGATTAATATACCTAGTGGTTTAGAAAAAGCTATTGAAGCTGGAATTCCAGGAAATTTACAAGATATTGTTGTAGAAAATTCAGAAATAGCTAAAAAATGTGTAAATGTTCTTAAAGAGAAAAAATCAGGAAGGGCTTCATTTTTGGCTTTAAATACAATAAAAGTTAATCCTTTAAAAAATATAGAAAAAAGAGAAGGGGTATTAGGATTAGGAGCCAAACTAATTACAAGTGCTCCTGAATATTCAAAAATAGTTGATTTTTTATTAGGGAATCTACTTATAGTTGAAAAAATGGAAGTGGGATTAGAAATATTAAAAAAGAATGAACATAATGGTAATATAGTAACTATATCAGGTGAACTTCTTTCTAGTCGTGGAAGAATTACAGGTGGAGAAACACAAAATTCAACACTTTCTCAAATTTTAGAAAGAAAAAAAGAGAGAGAAAATTTAGGTGCTCTTTTAATTATATTAAGAAAAAATATGGAGTTAGGTAATTCTAATTTAGAGAACGAGCGAGAAATTTTAGAAAAATATGAAAATGAGATATGTAATATAGATTTAGAAGAAGAAAAACTGAAAAAAAATTATAAAGAAAGTGAAGTAGAAAGTGAAAATGCAAAAGCTAAATATGAAAGATTAGAACGTGATATTAAAGTTTTAGAAGCAGAATATGAAGATGAAATTAAATATATAGAGGAATTTAAAAAACGTATAGATAACTCTACTAACGAGCGTGAAACAACAGAAAAAAGAATTTCTCATATGAAGGAAGAGATTGAAAAAATAAGTAAGGAATTAATAAGTAAAAATGAAGATATTCGTATTCAAAAAGAGGAGTACTCAGATATTAGAATCCTTTATTTGAACAGTGAAAATCGAAAAGAACAAATTAAAAATGATAAGAAAAGATTTGGAAATGAGTTAGATGGAATCTTGGAAGAAAATAATAAAAATATTTTAAGAATAGAAGAACTAGAAGTAGAGATAGAAAAAGCAAATAATAAAAATATAACTATTGATTTAGAAGTTAGTAGTAAATTAGAAAAATATGAAAAAGAAAACAAAGAAATAAGTGATAAGAAAAATGATCTTGCTAAAGTTTCAGAAGATGAACGTACTTTAATGGAAAAACGAAAAAAGTTAGAGACTTCTCTTATAAAAACAGTAGACAAAAATCAAAAAGAAAATGAAAAATTTCAAAAACTAGTCTTTGAGTTAGAAAGAATAGAAGAGGAATTAAAAGAGTTATT
>SAMEA5043675__coassemble_156_pt1 | contig 19612 bp, 19 predicted proteins | sample SAMEA5043675__metabat2_low_PE_002 | metagenome-assembled genome bin SAMEA5043675 (sample SAMEA5043675) | Gadus morhua
TAATTAAAGAAATAGGAGTTGTTGAGCACAACAAACATCTTCTTGCACTTATCTATCCAGATTTTGAACTAGCAAAAAAGGAAGGGATAGTTAATATAAAAGAGGAAATAAAATGGCAAATCATTGATCACTATAATATTACTGCCCCTAATTATAGAAAAATATTGGAAACTAGAATTGTTTCTGTTGAATTACCAAAAACTAGAATTGGTAAATTACAAAGATTTAAGCTCCAAGAATTGATTCTTTCAGAAAAAAAACCTGAAGTTAAAGAAGAATTAAAAAATGAATTAAATGATAAATATATAAATACAAAAGAATATGTAATTCTTGAAAAATATTTTAATAATCTTCATGAAGTAGATCGTATTACTCCTGACTCTCATTTAGAAATTGATCTTGGAATGGATTCTCTCGACAATGTTGAACTTTTGTCTTATATCTCTACGACTTTTCAAATCTCTATTACAGAAGAAGATTTCTCAAATGCACAAACTGTTAAAGAACTAATAGCCCTTATAATAAATAAAGGGGGTGATTTTAAAGAGGGAGAAGTTAATTGGAAAAATATTTTTGACGAAAAAATCTCTTATACATTACCAAAGTTCAATAAAATAATATGTCTTCCTTTTGATTTTCTTTTAAAATTATTTTTTAAAACCTATATAAAATTAAAGAAAGTTGGAATAGAAAATTTATCTGATTCTCCTACTATTTTTGTTGGAAATCATCAGAGTATGCTTGATGCTTTTGCTTTTACTCAGATTCTCTCTTCTAATTTGAGAAAAAAAACATATTTTATGGCTAGTAATATTCACTTTTCTAGTGATTTTAAAATTTGGGTGGCTAAAAATTCAAATGTCATTCTTTTAGATATGAATAAAAATATAAAAGATAGTCTTAAAATTTCTGCTAAAGTCCTAAACGAAGGAAATAACCTTGTAATTTTTCCAGAAGGTGCCCGAGCTCGTGACGGTAAGCTTCAAGATTTTAAAAAAAGTTTTGCTATTTTATCAAAAGAATTAAATGTTAATATTACTCCATTTGCTATAAAAAATGCATATAATCTAATGCCATATGGAAGTTCTTTGCCTAAACATGGTTCTATGGAAATTGAAGTTTTATCTCCTATCTCACCATCTAACCACACTGTTGATGAATTAGTTAGTGAAACAAGAAATTCTATAAAAAAAGTTGTATTCACAGAAGAAAAATGATACTATGTAAAAAACACTTGTTATTTTAAAGGGAGGAACTTTGAATTTCATTAAAGATTATAATAAAACTGCAATTATTTATGGAGAAACTTCTATTAACTATAAAGAGCTTATTGGATATAGTAAAAGTTATAGTTCTCTTATAAATATTAATAGAGAAGACAGGGTCATTATTTACATGGAAAATCGTCCTGAACATATTTATTCTTTTTTTAGTATTTGGGATAAAAAGGGAACTGCTATCTGCTTAGATGCTACTTTTACATCTTCAGAATTAGATTACTACTTTTTAGATTCCAACCCTAAATACATTTTTACATCTGAAAAAAATAAACTTAATACTCTTGAAGCTTTAAATAGAATTGGAAGTAATACTCCTGTTATCGTTGTTGATAACATCGAAAACACTTATTCAGGAAATGACTATACTATTCAACCTCCTGAAAAAGAAGATACTTGTCTTATTTTATATACCTCTGGTACTACTGGAAACCCTAAAGGAGTCATGCTTACCTTTGATAATCTACTTATTAATATTGAAGGTCTTGACTCTCAAAAGGTTTATCTTCCTGAAGATAGGTTTCTTGGATTATTACCACTGCATCATATTTTTTCAATTATAGGAACTGCGATTATTCCTCTTTCTAAAGGGGCTACTCTTATATTTTTAACTGAACTTTCTCCTGAAAATATGGTTAAAGCTCTTAAGGAACATAAAATAACTGTAATGCTTGGAGTTCCAAGAATTTGGGAAGCAATGTTAAGAAAAATACTTCTTAAAATAAATTCATCAATAATTAGTAAGTCTGTTTTCAAAATTGCTAAATTAATTAATAATAAAGCATTTAGTAAAATAGTTTTTAAAAAGGTACATGATGAATTTGGCGGACATCTGAGATTCTTTGTTTCTGGTGGTTCTAAGTTAAATGGACAAATTGCTAAATCTTTTCTAACGCTAGGAATTGAAATTTTAGAGGGATACGGTCTTACTGAAACTGCCCCTATGATTGCATTTACTCATCCGAATAATGTTATACCTGGTTGTGCAGGCAAACTTTTACCAGGTATAGAAACAGTTATTGCTGAAGATGGAGAAATTCTTGTAAGAGGTAGAAATGTTATGAAAGGTTATTACAACAAACCTGAAGCAACTGCTGAAGCCATTGATGATAAAGGATGGTTTCATACTGGTGATTTAGGAACTTTAAAAGGTGAAAACTTATATATCACAGGACGAAAAAAAGAGATGATTGTTCTTTCCAATGGTAAAAATATAAATCCAGTTGAAATTGAAGATTGGATAATCTTTAATTCTAACTTAGTAAATGAGGTTGCAGTAGTTGAATATGATTCCAAACTAACTGCTATCATTTATCCTAATTTTCAAAAAGTTCATGAAGAAGGTATAAATAATATAATCGAAACATTAAAATGGGGAGTCATTGATACCTATAATCATACTGTTCCATTATACAAAAAGATTTTAGACATTAAAATTTTACAAGTAGAACTTCCAAAAACTAAACTTGGGAAAATAAGACGTTTTATGATACCTGAACTTCTTAACGAAGTAGAACAAGAGTCTGTAGTTCACAGTGAACCTACGTATCAAGAATATATAGAATTAAAAGAATTTTTATCACTTCTTAAAGAAAAAAAGATTTCACCAAATGCACATTTAGAACTTGATCTTAGTCTAGATTCACTAGATATCACTGAACTATTTGCATATATTGAAAATAACTATGGAGTTATTGTCGAACAAACTTTGATAACTCAATATCCAACAGTTGAAAAACTTTCTGAATATTTAAAAAGTAACAACAACACTGATATTATTAAAAATTCTGATAAAAATTGGAGTTCTGAACTTAATTCTGTATCAAACATCAAAATTAAAAATTCATGTTTACCTTTTTTAATTGGATTTCTTTGTAAGCCACTATTCTGGTTTTATATTAAACAAAATCTAAGTGGAAAAGAGACTCTTGTTGATACCCCTTCAATTTATGTTGGAAATCATCAAAGTTTTCTAGATGTATTTTTAATTAATAATGTCATACCTAAGTTTTTATTACACAAAGGATTCTATATAGCAAAAATTAAATACTTTAAAAATCCTCTTATGAAATTGGCAGCTACTCACTCTAATATTATTCTTTTAGATATTAATAGTAATGTCAGAGAAGCTCTTAAAGAGGCTGCAAGAGTCCTTAAGTCTGGTGGAAGCATTATTCTCTTTCCAGAAGGTGTTCGTTCAAGAGATGGAAAAATACGAGAATTTAAAAAATCTTTTGCTATTTTATCAAAAGAACTCAATATCCCTATTACTCCATTTGGTATAAAAGGAGCATATTCTTTACTTTCTCCTACAGATAAATTTCTTAAATCTGGAACTGTTGATTTTAAATTTTTCCCTAGAATTTATCCTGAAACACTTTCTGTTGAAGAAATTGTTGAAAAAACACACTCTACCATTAAAAGTTGGGTAGAATAATTTTGAATAATTGTTGGTATATATATATGATACGTTGTGAAAACAATTCTCTTTATACTGGCATTACAACAGATTTTAATCGAAGATTTTTAGAACATTCTTCTGGAACTGGTGCAAAATATACTAAAATATTTAAACCAAAATATTTTGAAATAATTTTCTTTACTGAAAATAGGTCTTTTGCTTCTCAAATAGAGTTTACTATAAAAAAATTTAGTTCAAAAAAAAAGGAAGAGTTAATTTCAAATCCTAGCCTTTTTTTACAGAAGTTAAATTTAAAATTTAATTTTGAAATTTTTTTTCTTACTTCAAAATTAACCTCTAATTAAAATCTTAAAAATAAAAAGAAGTCATTAACTCTCTCAAAGGAGAGAAATTAAATGGCTTCTTTTTATTAATTTTTTTATTTAAATAAATATAATTTTTTTTATAATAGTTTTTCTACAATAGAAAGTGCCCTTTTATGACTTCTAACATTATGAACTCTTATTATTTTCACACCTTTAGTTATAGCTAAAATATTAATCCCTAACGTTCCATCATCTCGTTCTAAAGGAGATAACTGCATCTCTTCACCAATAAATTTTTTTCTTGATACTCCAAGGAGAACGGGAGCAATAGAAATCAATTCTTCCAATCTTAAAAGAACTTCTATGTTCTCTTTGCTACCTTTGGCAAATCCTATTCCCGGATCAATAATAATTTTATTTCTTTCTATTTTATTCTCTGATGCAATTTCAAAAGTTCTCTGATAAAATTTTTTCATACTCTCTATAATGTCTTCTGAATAATTTTTATCCTTTTTATTATGCATCGCTATGACTATTGCACTATATTTTGAAACAATCTTTCCCATTTCTCCATTATCTTTTTGTAAACCCCATATATCATTTACTATATGAGCACCATTTTTCAAACATTCTTCAGCAACTTGATACCGATAAGTATCAATGGAAATTAAACAATCAAAATTTTTAGAAATAGCCTTAATTATGGGAACTACCCTATTAATCTCTTCTTCTACTGTTATTTCAAGATATCCTGGTCTTGTAGATTGACCTCCAACATCAATTATGTCAGCTCCGTCATCAAGAAGTTTTTTAACTTGATTAACTGTAGTTTCTATATCTATAAAATTACCATCTCCTGAAAAAGAATCAGGTGTCACATTTAAAATTCCCATTATAAGAACTTTTTTACTCAAATCTATTATTTTCCCATTACTTTCTAACTTCATTATTTACCCCTAGTTATTAATCTCTCTAATTGTAAAATTGTTTTTTTCTCTAAAGGATGAATAAAATTTGGTGCAATCTCTGCTAATGGTATTAATACAAATGCTCTTTCACATATATACGGATGAGGAACAGATAAATTATTTTTTTGGTATAATTCATCATTAAAAAAGAGAATATCCAAATCTATTATTCTAGGTCCCCATTTTTTATCTCGAATTCTTCCCATATCTTTTTCAATATCTAAAAGTAAATTTAAAAATTCTTCACATGGAAAAAGAGTTTCTACTTCTAGACAAGCATTTAAAAAATTTTCTTGTATTATATCCCCAAATGGTTCTGTTTCTAAAAAAGTACTTACATTTTTTATTTTTGTATTGGATATTTTACTGATTTTCTCAATAGCAACTTCCAAATTTTTTCTTTTATCACCTATATTACTACCTATTGATAGATAAATACTATTTCTTGAACGTTGTATTTCAACACTCACATAATCAAAATGCTTTTTTATTGGTGCCCAAGGCTTTTTTACTATGACTTCAACTTTTGAAATCAGATGGTAACAAGAAAGTATTTTTTCTGCTATTTTTTCTGCCAATGTCTCTATTAAATCAAAAGAATCTGAAAAAAACACCTTTTCAATATCCTCTGCTACATTACCATAATGAGTAGAAGATTCCAACTCTCCACTTACTCCTGCTTTTCTTGTATCTGTCTCCATCCGAACTGAAATAATAAATTTCTGTTCTAAAAATTTTTCTTCTTTAAAAACTCCATGATTGCCTATAAATTCTAAATTTTCAATACATATTCTATCCATCTTTCACCTCATATTTTATTTATTTTAATAATGCTAACAGCTCCAATCTTAAATTTGAATTATTTTCAAAACATCCTTTTCCTACTGTGGTAATCATTTTACTTCCTGCTGCTTTAACACCTCTCATTGTCATACATAAATGTTCCGCTTCAATTCTTATATATACACCTTGACAAGCTAACTCTTTATATATAGTCTCAGCTATTTCCTCTCCTAATCTTTCTTGAAGTTGTGGTCTCTTTGAATAAGTTTCAATCACTTTTACTAAATCCCCAAATCCCACAATTTTTCCATTAGGAATATAACCAATATCTATTTTTCCAAAAAATGGTAAAAAATGATGCTCACACATGGAGTAAAATATAATATTTTTTTCTACTATCATACTATTGTTATCTACTGAAAATTTTCTCTTTAAGTGCTCATTAGGATTTTTTCCTAACCCTGAAAAAATTTCTCCATAAAATTCACTTATTCGTTTGGGAGTATTTTCAATAACTTCATTAGAGATGACTTTTCTATTGTTATCAAGTTCAAGAATTATTTCTTTAAAATTTTTTTCTATCTTCATATTACACTCCTATTATTTTTTAGAATCAACTATTTTCATAATGAAAATTAGAATAACAAAAAAAATTAAACTAGTTATCATTGGCACCATAGCATTATAATTTATGGCTAAAACTGTAAAGTTAGTTATTAAAAGTGGTCCTAACAGAGCGGAAAAAGAAAATCCTAAAGAATAATCTCCTAAAACAGGAGTTGAAAATTCTGGATCACAAATTTTTAAAAGTAAAAGCCCTGTAAAAAATATTCCTAAACATGTTCCTAGCATTGCTATAGCTCTTTCAAAAGAATAGTTATTCAAAAAAACTTTATATGAATAATACTTTATTATAAACCAAGTTCCTAAAAATCCTAGACTTATCATTAAAAATATTGGGAAAAAGTAAGTAGTTATTATATTCAACTGTAATGTGGACACTGCTGAAACTATTGCAAATTCAGTCAAAAAACCTGAAATCTTACTTTTAACTTTTACATCTATACACCATTCAAGACCCCTATTTTTTATAATAGACCATACTACAAACATAATACCCATACCAAATATCCAAACTGAAAATGAAGAAAGAATTGGTATTTTTTTAGCTTTTATAAAGTTTAACACTAGATATGAGAGCCCACAAACAGAAAATATAATTGCTATATGAAAAGCTAAGGTGTCCAATAATGACGGAAATAAGGTTTCCCTCCCTAATGAAGGCTGTCTCTCAATATCTTTTATATACCCCTTTTTTAATTCTTCATTAATATTATTATTTTCCAAAAAAAATGTAATTTTACCATTTTTAGAATTTTTATTTATCAAAAAAATACCTAAAACAATACCACCTATAAGTCCAAAAGTTGCAATTACAGTTGCGATTCCTTGAGCTAAATACCAATATTCCATATTTAATTCTTTTAATACTCTTCCAATCATTCCCGCAGTTCCATGTCCACCAGAAAGTCCAGAATTTAGCTCACTTCCAAAACTTTTATATAATTTTATTCCACCTATTTTTTCAAAGAAAAAATTAATAAAATATCCAATAAAAAGCTGAAAAAAAGTAACCATTAGCATTATACCAGTCATTAAAACAACATCCTTTCCTTTACTTTTTGAATTTTTATTTTTAAAATTAAATCCAAGAGGAATAGAAGTTACAATGGGAATAATTAAAAGTCCTGGAAACATTCTAATTTCTTTTATCCATTCTATGGGAATTATAAAATTACCAATGATTAATCCCACTACTCCCCCAATTACTGAAGCAGGAATGAACAATTCTTGAAAAATTTTAACTTTACTCCTTATTATTACCCCTACTATTAATAAAAAACTTAAATAACAAATACTATAAAAAATTATATTCATTCCAACTCCACTAATATATTTTTATTTTTCGCTTCTTTATTGTATTATACCACCCCATTGCTTAACATTCAAAATTATTTCTAAATATTGATTTCAAATAAAAATTAACCTTATTATAATTTTAGTTTTTATTGAAGTTCTTATCTTAAAATGATATAATAATTTTTATTACCTTAAAATAAAAGGAGAGTTTATGATTTATGAAATAGATTTAGAAACGATAACAAATCTTGTAAAACATCTTATACAAAAATCAAAAAAGTTAAATGGAACTCTTGTTCTCTTAAATAAAACTTCTGATTTAGCTGATGAAATAATTATTACAGAAATCTCATATTTCAATACTCTTAATTTGAAAAAAAATGATTTTTTAGAAATAACTATTTATGATAAAAGTGATGATGATATTTTTTATGAAGAGTTTCTTATAGGTACTGAAAAAGATTCTTATATTGTAAAGACTCTTTTTATAGATGAAAAACCTATTCCTGACAATATAGATATTCATTCTGTCAATAAGAACAAATCTATTCTTCAGCCTCAAGTTCATCCTTTTAAAAAATTCATAAAGAAATAATAAAAAAAGTTCCAATAATAATTATTGGAACTTTTTTTATGAAAATATTTTATTTTAACTATCTCTTTTTTCATATTTTATTGACTTATTAATATTTAAAATGATTCCCATACTAATTGATAGACCTAGTAAAGAACTTCCACCATAGCTAAAGATAGGCATTGGAATCCCAAAAACTGGTAATAATCCAATTGCAACAGAGATGTTTATAAGAAATTGAGTAAAAATATATCCTGATACTCCAATACATAAATATTTAGCAAATAAATCCTCTGTATCCGATGAAATAGATTTTATTTGATTAAATAACCCCCAAAACAGCATAATTACTAATAAAACTCCTAACAATCCAAATTCTTCTCCAAAAGAAGCAAATATAAAATCAGTATGAATTTCTGGTAAATAGCTATATTTTTGAATTCCATTTCCATATCCAGTACCTATCAGACCACCATTCCCCAATCCTATAAGTGACTGCCCTACTTGATATCCTATATCATTATCATAAATATTATTCAAAAGACCATTTAAAAAACCTTTTACTCTCCGTATCTTATATCCTAACCCCTCAGTCTCTAATTGATAAATATAAGTAAAAACACCTCCTATTGTCACGGTTACCAGTGCTACTACTCTTGCAATTATTTTTCCATCAATTCTACTCATAAAAATCATAAATAGAAATATTGCTAAATAATGTATCACTGTTCCTAAATCATTTTGTAAAATGATTAAACTGAAAAAAATGATAGGAATAATAAGGTTTTTTACCAAAAGTTTCCCATTTTTATCTCCTTCATATTCTGAGAGAGTCAATCTATGGGCCACTAATACTATAAAAAATATTTTAAATATTTCACTAGGTTGGATACTAATAACTCCGGGAATATTGATCCAAGCAGTGGCTCCATTTCTTTTAGGTACTATCATTGGAGCAATTCTTGCTAATATTGGCATTGTTGCCAATGTTGTGAACATTCCTAAAAATATAAGTTTAGCGTTCTTACCTTTAACTAAAAGTTTATAATTAAATTTATTAACAATGGTAAAACAAATAATCGTCCCCAATACAAAATATATACAGTGGGTAAACATTTGTTTATTTTTCATTCCAACATTGTAAAATCCTGCACTATATATATTTGCTACACTTATTGTAAAAAGTATCCCTAATATTCCCAAAATATTTCTAATTCTTCTTTGAATCCTTATATTTATCATCATTTTTTCTTTATTTCTTTTAAATTCATTTCTTTCTAAATATATATTAGAATTTTTCACTATCTTTTTTCACCCCTATAAATACTTTTGATTCAATATTTTTCTTTTTTTTTATTAAATCTCTTATTTTAAAGAAAAAAGACCTCCAATATTGAGGTCTTATAAAAATAAAACAAATTCATTTTTTAGAAATTAGGTCTTATTTCTTCTTCTTCATCATAGGTTACTTCCATAACTGTTTCACCCATTGTTTTATATTCTTTTGTATAAGTTTTTCCTTTTGGTATTATACAAATAACATTTTCACCTAAAACAACAATAGTCCCCTCTTTTATAAAAACTGCTCCACTAACAAAATCCATAACTCTCTGAGATATTTTTTTCTCTAAAGTATGAAAATTAATATGTAGTATGACATCGTTGCTAATATAATCTATATATTTTAAAGTATCTTCGAATCTACTTGGTTTCACAAATAATATTTCTGCATTCATAATTTTTCTCCTTTTCATAATAAATATTATACTATATAATACACTATTTCTTAAATATTTTCTATAATTTTTTTTATTATTTTTTCTGGAGCTAAATTTGTTGAAAATCCAGCAGCTTTTTTATGTCCACCTCCTGCAAAGATAGAAGCTATTTTATTTAAATCTATCTCCTCACTTTTAGTTCTCATACTTCCCTTATAATTCCCATTTTTCTCTTCCCTAATAAAAATAGCAACATTAGCTTCGGAGTATTTTAAAAGGTTTTCAACTACTGAATCTGTATCATTTTTATTACCAAAATATTTTATAAAATCTTTTTGAAGGATTATGGAATAAATTACTTTTTTCTCAGAAACATATATAGCTTTTTCTAAGCCACAACCTAAAAGTTTTATTCCTGCATAAGTTTTATTATCATAAAACTTATTAATAACTTCATTATTATTTGCCCCTTCTTTAATAAGAAAAGCTGCTTTTAAAAAAGTTTTTTCTGTTACATTGGAATGTTTAAAATTTCCAGTATCATTAACTATTCCAGTGTAAATAGCTCTTGCAATTTCCTTTGACCATTTTACATTCAGTAGTTCTAATAAATCAAATATAATTTCTGAAGCTGATCCTGAGCTCGTATCGATATAATTATAATCTCCATATCCTATATTACTTACATGATGATCTATGTTAATCATGGGTATTTTAATATTTTTTTTTCCTAATAAACCCATTCTATCTATTGAACCAGTATCCAGAAGAATAAACAAATCTTCATCAGTTATTTCAAATTTTTCTAGTCTTTCCACTTCTTTATCTTTAATTAAAAATTTTAAGTTTTCTGGAATATCATCTTCTATGATAAATCTTACATTTACATTAAATTGTTTTATTGCTAATAAAAGTGCTATACCTGCCCCTATTCCATCACCATCAGGACTAAGATGAGTAGAAATAATGATTTTTTTACTTTCTTTGATTTTTTCAATTATCGCTTTTAACGTATCCATAAATCCCTCTTTTATTTTTTATTTTCCAATAGAAATTTTATTTTTTAAATTCAATTTAAAGTATAACAGTTAAAAATTTTTTTTTCAATAGAAAGATATTCTTAGTAAATCCAATAATATTTTTTCAACTTTCACCTTCAAAAATATCAAAAATAAATTTCTATTTTATCTGTAAATATGTTATAATTATATCATATTTACAGATAAAATAATAAGTATTATGGAGGTATTTATGGGATTTTTTTCAATTAAAAAGAAAAAATATGTAACCTTAACCACTACAACTAATGAAAATCCAGTAACTAACGGTGTTACTGACAATGAGATAGATCAGAACAAAGATGACAAACTTAGCTCTCCACTATGGGTAAAATGTCCTGAATGTAATGAGATTATCTATAAAGAAGATATAGAATCCAATTTGAATAAATGTACTTCTTGTAATTACTATTTTTATATGTCACCTCAAGAAAGAATTCAACTACTTATTGATGATACAACATTTGTCGAATTTGATAATAACCTTTGCTCTAATGATCCGCTTTTATTTCCAGAATATAAAGATAAATATAAAATTGCTGTTGAAAAAACTGAAAATAATAGTGCTGTTCTTTCTGGAACAGGAGAAATTAATAAGATTAAAGTTAGTATAGCTATTCTCAATTTTGCATTTATGGGTGGAAGTATGGGGTCTGTTGTTGGTGAAAAAATAACTCGAGCTATTGAAAGAGGATACAATGAAAATATTCCTGTTATCGTTATTTCCACTTCTGGGGGCGCCCGAATGCAAGAAGGAATTTTTTCATTAATGCAAATGGCAAAAACATCTTCTAGTATTGAAAGACTTAAAGATAAAGGGATTCCTTTTATTTCTATCCCTTTGAATCCTACTACTGGTGGGATAACTGCCTCTTTTGCAATGCTTGGAGACTTTAACATCACAGAACCAGGTGCCCTTATTGGCTTTGCTGGTCCAAGGGTTATTGAGCAAACGATTAAACAAAAACTACCTGAAGGTTTTCAAAAAAGTGAATTTTTACAAAAATTTGGTATGATTGATATTATTACAAAACGTGAAGAAATGAAAGAAACTTTAACAAAGTTACTTACCTGTACAACACTTGGGAGGGATTGGTAATGAAGTTTGAAAATGAAATTTTAGAAATTGAAAAACGAATATCAGAGTTAGAAAGTTTTTCAAAATTAAAAAATATTAATCTTAATATTGAAATTCAGAAAGAAATAAAAAAAAGAGATTCCCTATTAAAAGAAGCATATTCTAACCTCTCTTCTTGGGATAAAGTTCTTATTGCTAGAGATCCTAACAGACCATACACCCTTGATTATATTGAATTACTTACAGAGAACTTTGTAGAATTACATGGTGATCGTCTTTACAAAGATGACCATTCGATTATAGGAGGAATGGGACAAATAGATGGCAAATCTATTATGATTATTGGACATCAAAAAGGTCGAACTACTGAAGAAAAATTATTCCGTAACTTTGGAATGGCTAATCCTGAGGGATATAGAAAAGTTTTAAGACTACTTAAATTAGCAGAAAAATTTAAAATTCCTGTTTTGACTCTCATTGATACTCCAGGTGCTTATCCTGGTATTGAAGCAGAGAAACATGGACAGGGTGAAGCCATTGCTAGAAATTTAATGGAAATGTCTGGTATCAAAACTCCTCTTATCTCTATTATTATTGGTGAAGGTGGAAGTGGGGGGGCTCTTGGACTAGGAGTTACTGATAAAATTTTTATGCTTGAGAATTCAGTTTATTCTGTTATCTCTCCTGAGGGTTGTGCTGCAATTTTATATAATAACCCCGATAAAATAATGGAGGCTGCTGAAAACTTAAAAATGTCAGCACAAGATCTTCTTGATCTAAAAATAATTGATAAAATTATACCAGAAGCTCAAGGTGGGGCTCATCGAAATTATCAACTTACAGCTGACAATTTAAAGAAAGTAGTTTTACAATCATTTACTGAACTTATAAAACTTTCACCTGATAAATTATTAGAAAATAGATATAAAAAGTTTAGAACTATTGGGGAATTTTATGAAAATTAACAGATAATTAAATATCCTTAAGGAGAACTTATGAAAAAAATTGCTATTTTGACAAGTGGAGGAGATTCTCCAGGTATGAATGCTGCTATACGAGCTGCTGGAAAATATGCTCTTTCTCAAGGACTTATAGTCTATGGAGTACAAAGAGGATATTCTGGTATGCTAAATAATGATATTTTTTTGATGGATGATTGCTTTCTTTCTGGAATTGTTGATAAAGGTGGAACTAAACTTCTAACTGCACGCTGTTTAGAATTTTTAGAACCAGAATTTAGAGCTATTGCAGCTCAAAATATGATTAAAAAAGGCATCGAAGGATTAATCGTTATCGGTGGTGATGGTTCCTATCGTGGCGCTGACCTTCTTTCAAAGGAGCATGGAATCCATGTTGTAGGAATTCCTGGGACTATTGATAATGATATTATTGGAACCGATTATACAATTGGATTTGATACTTGTCTAAATACTATCTTAGATGCTATTTCAAAAATTAGAGATACTGCCACTTCTCATGAAAGAACTATTCTTATTGAAGTTATGGGGCATAATTCTGGAGATCTAGCTCTTTATTCTTGCTTAGCTGGTGGAGGTGATGGACTTCTTATCCCAGAAATGAAAAACCCCATTGAAATGCTCGCTCTTCAAATAAAGGGAAGAAGAAAAATTGGAAAACTTCATGATATTATATTAGTGGCTGAAGGAGTGGGAAGTGTTCATGAAATAGAAAAAAAACTTGCTTCTCTACTAGGGGCTGAGGTACGAAGTGTAGTCTTAGGCCATGTTCAAAGAGGGGGAACTCCCTCAGGCTTTGACAGAGTTCTTGCAACTAGAATGGCTGTCAAATCTGTTGATATTTTACTACAAAATAGTGGAAGTGTCATGGTAGGAATTGAAGGAAATAGAATTATTACTCATCCTATCTCTTTTGCTTGGGAAGGAAAAAAGACATCATCTATTTATGAGGATTTTGAAATTACAAATATATTATCAAAATAATTTTAAAAGTGGAGGAACACATTATGTATAATACTAATTATTTCTTAATGACACCTGGTCCAACAATGGTTCAGGATAATGTTTTACAAGCTCGAACTCAATATATGGGAAATCCTGATATCGATTCTAATTTTTTTAAATTTTATGAAGATACTTGTAATAAATTAGCTACCATTCTTAATTCAAAAAATAGTTCAAATATTATCATGTGTGGTGAAGCTATGTTAGGTCTTGAAAGCGCTTGTAGCTCTCTTACTGAAATAGGTGATAATGTTTTAGTGATCGAAAATGGAGTTTTTGGAAAAGGTTTTTCTGATTTAGTAACTCTATATGGAGGAAATGTTACTTTATATAGTTCTGATTGGAAAAAACCAATTAATTCTGCAGAACTAGACCTATTCCTATCCAAAAGTGATCTATCATTTAAATATGCCACTTTTGTTCATTGTGATACTCCTTCTGGAATTTTAAATGATGTAAAAGAAATTACTAAAATTCTTAAAAAATATAATATATTGTCTGTTGTTGATAGTGTTGCTGCAATGGGAGGAGTTTCCCTAGATATAGATAACTGGGAAGTAGATATTTGTCTTGGTGGAACGCAAAAAGCCTTTTCTGCTCCCACTGGACTCTCAATTATCACTGTTAGTCAAAAAGCATGGTCTACTATTCAAAATAGAAAAAAACCAATAATTGGATTTTATACCAATCTTTCTTTATGGAAAAATTGTGTTAAAGAAAAATTATTTCCTTATTCTCTACCTAGTCAAGATATCTTAGGATTAAGTGTTGCTTTAGATAATATCCTTGAAATTGGTCTTGATAATATTTTTACTAAACATAATAATGCCCAAGCTTATACATTAGAATATTTAAAGAAAATTGGCTTAAAATTATATTTGGAAGAGGGATTTTCTCCAACAGTCACTGCTTTTTTGACTCCTAAAGAATGCACTTCTATTGAAATCATAGAACATTTAAAAACTAAATATGGTGTTTTAATTGCTTCTTCTTACGGTCCCCTAAAAGATATTGTTCTTAGAATTGGACATATGGGTGAAAATATTCAAAAAGAAAATTTACTTTACACATTAGAGTCCTTAAAAAACACTTTGATAGATTTAAAAAAAGACTAAAGGGAGTGATGATAATGGATTTTGCACTGGAACTCGTTAGAAGTGAAAGAAGAAAAAATAAAATAAAAAGAGATATTGAAGATAATGATAAAAAAATTAGAGATAATAGAAAAAGAGTCGATTTACTAGTTAATTTGCGTGAATATTTGGAACCTAATATGACACACGAAGAAGTAATTGATATTATATCGAATATGAAATCTGACTACGAAGATAGAGTCGACGATTATATTATAAAAAATGCAGAGCTTGGAAAGGAAAGAAGAGAAGTTAAAAAATCTATACGTTCTCTTTCCAAGAGTTGTAGTACCAACAAAGGAGAATAAATGACTTCACTAGCATTGGAAAAATTAATTAATGAGTTTAACAAACTACCCGGTATTGGAAAAAAAAGTGCTACAAGAATTGCTTTTCATCTTATAAATTCTTCTATGGAGGAAATTAAAACTCTAACATCGGTAATTACTGAAGCTAAAGCACATATTAAACATTGTTCTATTTGCTCCAATTTAACTGAACAAGACATTTGTAATATTTGCAGTGATTTAAGTCGTCGTACTGATATTTTATGTATTGTAGAAGATTGTCGTGATATCATTTCACTTGAAAAAACGGCTACTTTTCGTGGAAAATATCATGTTTTAAACGGAAAAATTGCCCCTTTAAAAGGAATTACTCCTGATAAATTAAATATCGAATCTCTTCTTATAAGAATAGCTTCTGAACCTATTACTGAAGTTATTATTGCAATTAATCCTGATTTAGAAGGAGAGACTACTACTTTATACTTAAATAAACTTATCAAAAATTTCAATATTAAAGTTACACGAATTGCAAGTGGTCTACCTATGGGGGGGAATCTTGAATATGCTGACACTGCTACTATTTCTCAATCTTTAAATGGTAGACATGAAATTTATTAAAACGGAGGAACAATGAAGTCTAATTTTCTTATATTTTTATTCTATATCTTATCTACCACTGTATTTTCATCAAATGAATCAAAACTATTTTTTGTTAATCATAATTTTATACAAGTAAAACGTAAAATTGAATCACCTAAACATTTTGATACTTTAAAAAAAGGTACACGTGTTGAAGTTTTTGAAGAAAAAATTCAAAACTCTGCTAAAGATGATTCTAAAACTACTTTTTCTAAAATATCGTACAAAAAACTCAATAAATCACATGTTGGATGGGTAAAAAAATCTTTACTAAGTAAAAATCTTAAAGATTCATTACCTAGTAAAATTTCAGATATTTCATTTTCTTCTACAAAAAAAGAAAATTATCCTTCTAACCCTAAAAAGATAGTAAAAGGTATTTATGTATCTCACTATTCTGTGGCAACTCCATCATCATTGAATCGCTTAATTGATTTAGCTAACAAGAGTGAAATCAACACTTTTGTAATTGATGTTAAAAATGATGACGGGACATTACTTTTTAAAATGCCAGCTCTCCAAGAATATGGAGTAAATTCAGATAAAAGAGTTTTTATTAAAGATATTGACCTTTTAATGAAGAAATTAAAAGATAATAATATTTATACCATAGCACGTATTGTAGCTTTTAAAGATCCACTTTATGCTAAAAAATTTCCCAATCAAGTTATTTTAAATAAAAACACAAAAAAACCTTTTACAGGGGGAGATGGTTTTGTTTGGATCTCTCCATATGCAGAAAAATACGGACAATATGTAATTGATGTTGCAAAAGAAGCTGCAAAAGTTGGATTTAATGAAATTCAATTTGATTATGTTCGTTTTCCGGCTTCTAATGGTGGTAAACTTGATTCTTCTTTAGAATACCATAATCCTAAAAATAAATCTAAAGCAAAAGCAATTCAAGATTTTTTAAAAAAATCTCATAATCAACTTTCAAAATTAGAAACTTATGTTGGCGCTGATATCTATGGTCAAGTAAGTTCATCTTATGATGATATGGGACTTGGACAACATTGGGAAGCTATTTCATCTTCTGTTGACTATATTTCGCCTATGGTTTATCCGAGTCACTACGGAAAAGGTGTATATGGAATTCCTGTTCCTGATTCTGCTCCATATAAAACTGTTTATGCATCAACTCAAGACTCTGTAAATAGAAATCATAACATCGATTTTCCTGCTGAAATTAGAACTTGGATACAAGATTTTTCTGCCCCTTGGGTTAAAGGTTCCATAAGATATGGAGAAAAAGAAGTTATAGAACAAATTAAAGCTTTGAACGATTTAGGAATTAAAGATTATATCTTATGGAATAGCAGTAATAGATACAGTTTTGAGAAAAAACTTAAGAAAAACTCTTCAAAAAAAAATAATACTTTATAAAGGAGTTGTTATGGAATCGTTAAGAGAATTATTTAAAATAGGTAATGGTCCCTCAAGCTCGCATACTATGGGACCAGAAAGAGCTGCAAAAGAATTTCTTTCTCGCTATCCCAATGCAGAAAAATTTAAAGTTGAATTATATGGTTCTCTTGCCTTAACTGGTAAAGGTCATTTAACAGATTGGATTATTATAAAGACCTTAAATCCAATACCTACTGAGATTATTTGGAAACCTACTTATATACATCCTTACCATACTAATGGTATGAAATTTATTGCTTTTGATTCCTCAGACCAAGAAATTGGAAATTGGTTAGTATTCTCTGTAGGTGGGGGGAGTCTTGCTGAAGAAGGTGAAACAAGGGAAGGGAGTAACGGTCCATATTCTACAAATAAAATTTCTGAAATAATCGAATGGTGTAATAGTAATTCTAAAGAAATTTGGGAAATGGTCATCGAAAGTGAAGGAAAAGAAATTTGGACTTTTTTAAACGATATAAAAGAAGCTATGTTTGAATCTGTTGAAACAGGACTTAGTAAAACTGGACTTTTACCAGGTACTATCCGCCTTCCTAGAAGAGCCCAAACTTTTTATAGAAAAGCACGTAATGATGACTCAAGAAATGGATTTACCGGTAAAATATTTTCTTATACTTTAGCAGTTTCAGAAGAAAATGGTAGTGGAGGCAAAGTTGTTACAGCTCCTACTTGTGGTGCTGCTGGAGTAATTCCAGGATTACTTTATGCACTTGCTAAAGAATATGATTTATCAAATGAAGAAATTCTTAAATCTCTTGCCATTGCTGGATTATTTGGAAATAGTATTAAAGTAAATGCTACTATTTCAGGTGCTGAAGGTGGATGTCAAGCTGAGATTGGTTCTGCTTGTGCTATGGCTGCTGCTATGGCTTGTTTCATCCTAGGTGGAACACATGATCAAATTGAGTATGCTGCTGAAATGGCATTGGAACATCATTTAGGCCTTACTTGCGACCCCGTTGGTGGCTATGTCCAAATTCCATGTATTGAAAGAAATGCTGCTGCTTCTGTAAGAGCACTTGATGCTGCTCATTATTCTCTATACACTGATGGAAAGCACTCTATTAGTTTTGATCAAGTTGTCTTAACAATGAAGCAAGTTGGAAAAGATTTAAAAGATGAATATAAGGAAACTTCCACTGGTGGATTGGCAAAAGTAATTTTTTCTAACCGATGTTAATTTAATAAGATTATTACAATAAAATAAGTAGTATAAGCCCTTAAAAAATTTAGCTTATACTACTTATTTTTTATATATTTCTACAATTATTCTCATTTTCCTCATAAAAAAACTTCCTTTAGAGGAAATAGACTTTTTAATTTCATCTATCTACTCTAAAGGAAGAACTTTCTTTAAATCAATTTATTTTATTGTTTCTGAACTAATTTCATGAGTATACATATTAAAAATTAATTTTTCAACAGGAAGTACTCCAACACCAAAAACAATATTTTCTGGCTGCTTCATTCTATAACGTTTAAGACCTAAAATTAAATTATCCACTTCATTTGCCTTTACAGTTAAATAAAACATACAATCAGAACCAGGCCAAGCATGATTATCACGATGTAACTTTCCTTTTTCCCAACTACTTTCAATATTCTTTACTATTGCATATCCATAATATTTTATAGAATCTAAAAAATCTACTAGTCCATTTTTTTGGCTATTATTAATAAAAATTATTACTTGTTTATAATCATAATGTTCCATATTTCCTCCTCTATAAATAATTTTAGTTATTTATTTTTTTTGAAAATAAATTTTTAAAAAATATTCCAACTCTCGTATTAAACTCTTCAACCATAACATATAAAATAGGAATAACTACAAGGGTCAATAGTGTTGAAAACGAAAGTCCAAACATAACGGTAACTGCCATTCCACCATATAACTCTGATCCTTCTCCCATTCCAAGAGCCATTGGTAACATTCCTAAAACTGTTGTCATTGTTGTCATTAAAATTGGTCTTATTCTTGTTAAACATGCTTCTTTTATTGCACTATCTCTATCAGAACCTCTTATTCTTAGAATTTCAATA
>SAMEA5043675__coassemble_157_pt1 | contig 19566 bp, 17 predicted proteins | sample SAMEA5043675__metabat2_low_PE_002 | metagenome-assembled genome bin SAMEA5043675 (sample SAMEA5043675) | Gadus morhua
AAAGTTATTGAAAGAGAAAAAAAATATTATCTTCCAATAAAAGAATTTTTTAAATCAATTGGTTTTTCTAATTATACAGAAAGTGAAAAGAACTTAAAAATATCTTTAGGAAGTGCTTTAAGAGAAGTTAATATTAACTTAAAAGACAATCAAGATATTTTTCTGGAAGGAAAAGAGATATATCTTGAATCACAAAAGTTTTCAGAACTATTTTTAAATAGCTGTGAAATTAATTCAAAAGAATTAAAGTTAAGAATGTCATTATCATTTGACACCCCTAATGAAATTGTTCAATTGTTGGATATAGAAAAAGATAAATTAAAAAGAAAAAATGTTGAAACAGAACTTGTATACTCTTCTAAAAGAAAACTTTTTGACTTAGGATACACAAGAGTTGAATTAGGATTAAGTTATGATAAAACTGCAGGTGAAAAAAGTTATAAAAATGAGTGGGATGGAAATATAGGGTATCAAGGTGGACTACTATATGGAGAAATAACTACAGATTTTGATTTACGAGAGGGAGAACTTGGTACAGTTCGATTAGAGTATGTTGATATTTGGAAAGAACATACTTTAGATATAGAAAATAGAAATGCAGGAGAAGATAGAGAGTGGGGACTTTCATTCTATAAAGAAATAGGTTATTATGAAACTTCAGGTGGACAAGTTATTATTAGAGAAAATGTACCAATAGGAAGTAGAGTGGAACTTTTATATATGGGAACAAGTATAGAGATAAAAGATGATTATAACGGTATCGTTGAATTTGATAACCCATTAATAAGAACTGATAGAACTTATGTATTAAGAATATATCAACCAGATGGAAAAATAACAGAAAAAGAAATAGTAACAGTTGAAGATTATAACCTTCAGCAAAAAGGTCAAATTGAGTATAGCATAGGAATAAATGAAAATAGTCAGTATGACAAATACTCAACAGAATTTGAAATTTTTTATGGTATTACAAATGATCTTACAATTGGATTGGGTTATTCTGGAGATATAGAAGAGTTATCATTTAGAAATGGAAGTTCGAGTAGTTTAATCCAAAAAGCTAAATATTTGAATAATGCAAGATTAGAACTAGTCTATGGTGGAACATATAACGGTTTATCTTATACCTTTAATCTTTCAGGAGAAAAAACATTAGATACTCTTGATGCCTATGTTGGTTCTGGAAGAACTGCGAAAGAGATCTCATTAAGCAAAAGATATTCATATAAATATTTAAACCAATTTAATTATCAAAACTGGAAATTTATCTATGAACATAAAGGCTTTGGAAGTTTCCATGATGAAAAAAATAGAAACAAATTTGATTTGGAATATGATATTTTTAAAAATGTAGATATTGGTTATGAATATGAAGTAACTAAATATAGATATGGACAAGAAAAAGAAGTAGAACAACAAGTAACTATTGATGCTGATTATACTTGGAATAAATTTTTATTTAGTGCAGGGAGTGCAATTGACATAAAAGAAAGTAAGAATACAGAGTATAGAGCAAGTGTTTATTATAGTGGTTGGACAAGTCTTACAGCAAGATTAGAGAATGTAGTTAGTAACTATGGAAAAGAATATGAAGCAACATTAAGTATTTATAATAATAATTATCAAGGATTCTTAGATTTCTCAACAGAAGTAACGTATTCTAATATAGATAAAGAAAGAGTATCTTTTAATGTATCATTAAAACTAGATGACTGGTTGACAATTGATAATGAATTTAGTGATGATGGAGCAAGAAGTCATAGAATTGGTATTGATAAAATTATTGATTTAAAAAATCCAAAAATAGATATAGATGGTATGGATAATTCAAGAGTTAAAGTAATTGCTTTTGTTGACTCAAACAACAATAATATTTATGATAAAGATGAAGAGTTAGCTTCAGGAATAGAAGTTAAAATAGGAGATAAAACTATAACAACCGATAAAAATGGAACAGGAATGTTCTACGGAATAGGAAATAATGTACTTTATGACTTAAAAGCAACAATAAAAAAGCCATCATTTACATTAGGAAAAAATAATATTAAAGTTAAGAGTAACTTCTCTTCAACTGTTGAAGCTTATATTCCAATAAAACCAATGTTAAGCTTAAAAGGAAGTGTACTTTTAGACCAAGAATTGAAACTTGTAGGAGATGAAAAAACTGCTTTCTATAATGAATTAATAATTGAGTTAAAAGATTTAAAAGGAAATGTTCTTGAAACAACTATTGCTGACGATACAGGAAAATTTGATATTAGTGGGTTATTACCAAAAGACTATTATATTGAAGTTACTTATATAGGAACAAAATATGATTTAAAAACAATAAAAGAAGAAATAGAATTGCAATATTCTAAAAAAAATTCTACAAATGTGGTATTATTAAAAATTAGTAATAATAATATTGCAATTAATTTACCGAAAGATAAAAAAAATATGGTTAGATTAAATTAAAAAAGGAGAAAATAATGAAAAATTTTAAATTACTTTTTCTCTTGATCTTAATAGTATCTTTTAAAATTAGTTCAAGTAAAGAAAATATAGGTATAATAAAACCTACATTTCCAATACCTCCTAATATAGTAAGCCCTGAAGATCCAGATTTTGCTATACCAGAAATACCAACTTCAGGAGTGGATTTAGATGAAGAGGACTTAAGATATCTAGAGAAGACCTATACGGTTATGATGGAAGCAAAGGTGAATGTATTTATACCACTGGAAGTTATTTCAGATATAAATATAGAAACTACAGTAATTGGTGATCAAATAAAGGAGATTCCTTTTGAAATTGAATTAAATAGAAAACCAGAAAAAGAAAATTATTATTCAATCAAATATAGTGAAAGTATATTTGATATTGATAAAGATGGAAAAATGGATACATATATCCATTCTCCTCTATTTATTAATGAAAAAATAACTAAAGATAATTATATTAAAATTTATGGAGAAAATATCTCTAAAGAAGGAAAACATAATAAAATTGTCTATGTTACAGTGGAGATAGGAAACTCTATTCTTCGAGAAAAGAATATTAAATAGAAAAAATTCAAAATGTCCCTTAAATATAATTAATATATGTAAGGTAATTAAGTGGAGATATTTCTAGTTTTGACTTTTATTAATAAAGAGATAACTAAATATAATTACAGTGAAAATTTATAAAAAAAATTTTCTAAAGAGGGAAAACATGACAAAATTAGTTGTGTTAGAATAGAAATATGCAACTAATATTTTAGGAAAGAGAAAGTCCCCCCTTTTTTTTCTTTCTTTTTTTGTATTTTAGTAGAAATTAAGGAGGTTGAAGTGAAATTATTTTTATTATTAACAAGTATTCTAAGTATTACAATGACAACGTATAGTGAAATAAGGTTAAAAATTCATGAACCAATAAGATTTGAAAATATCAATACTAAAGCAGTTGGAGATGTAGTTGTTGGAAAAGGTAGTATTGAAGTTTTTTCAGATAATTTAGAAGTTGACCAAAATAAAAAATTTGTGTTTAAATTTCCTAAAAAAGGATTAATAACTAATAAAAAACGTTGGGTTAAAATTGATAAGTATATTATGGAAGATTCTGAAAAAACTTTTAAGTTAACTAGCGAAAAGAAAATTGTAAAAATATATGCTGTAATAGAAAGAAGAAAGTTAAATGATCAATTTATAAATGCAGAAGATTTAGAGGGAGAATACATAGGATATGTTCCAATAATAGTAGAACAATATGGACAACCATTAAATAGAAGGGGAACAGTAAAATGATAAAAAAAAGTTTAGTTTTTATGGCACTAACAACATTAATTTATTCGAATGACTTAATTAAGCTTAAGGCTGAAGTAGTAAAAAAAAATGATGGTATAGTAATAGAGATCTCTAAATCTGATAAAATTAAAGAGAATAAAAATATTGAAACTTCTACAACAAAAGTAAAGACACATATCGTTAAAAGAAATGAAACATTAGCTGGAATAGCATTAAAATATAATAAAAAAGTTAGTACTATTATAAAAAATAATAAAATAAAAAATATTGATTTGATTTTTGAAGGGAAAACTTTAACAATCAACTAGGAGATAAAAAGTGAAAAAGATATTAATATTATTAATAATTATTTCAAATATAACATTTTCATATATAAATATTTATCCTACTAAATTTGAAAAAGATATATCTAATGGAGCAGAAGAAAATTTTAAACTCTATAACAGGTCAAAAGACACTGTTAAATATAGAATATATTTAGATGATTTTACAAATAAAGAAAATGATATGAGTAAATGGATAGAATTTTATCCAAGTAGTATAACATTAGCTCCATTGGAAGAGAAAGAGATTAGATTAGTAGTAAATAAACCTTTAGGGTGGAAACCTGGTAAATATGGAGCTAGATTAATTATAAAAGAGGTTAGAGTTCCATCAAAAAAGAAAGTGGATAAAGTGCAATTTATGACAATTTTAAAATTCAATATGACAGGAGAAATAAGAGAGGTAAAAGATGAAAAAAAGTAAATTGATACTACTAATAACTTTATTATTACTAGTACTAAGTGTAATTTATTATTCTAAAAATATAAAAACAAATAAAGATTTTATAGTAACAAAAGTTGGTAATGAAATTACTGTAACATCACCTAAGTATAAAGAAATAATGAAAACAACTGAAAAAAATATTTTCGTTTATAAAAATGAAAAAATATATGGTTTAATTTTTATAAAACCTAATAATCGAGTTAAAGTTATTGATGGATTATACAGGATTGGAAAATTTAATAAAGGATTAATTCCTGTACAAAAAGAGAAGTATGGGACAATTGATTTTAATGGAAAAATACTTATTCCTATTAAATATGATGAGGTTTATATCGGAGAAAATAAAAAAGCTATATTAAAAAAAGATGATACTTATCTAGTTTTTAATGGAAAAAAAATGAAAACATTAGAAGCTGACTCAGTTTATCAAGTAGATAATCACAAATTTGTATTTAATAAAGATAAAAAAATGGGCTTAATGGACTTTAATGGAAAAGTTATAGTACCAAATGAATATGATGAAATATCTAGTTTTATAGATAAAGTTTTCATAGGAGAAAAAAATTCAAAATATAGTATCTATAATTTAAAAAATGAGAAAGTTTCTAAAGGGTATGACTATATTGAGCAAGTTAACAATAATGTGTACAGAGCTGGAACAAATGAAATAGGAAAATATGCTTTTGTATCTCCCACTTTCTCAAGTGATGAAAAATACGATAATATAATAAAAGTAGATAATAATTATTATATTGGTAATTATTTTAATAATGAAAATATAGATCTTTTTAATGAAAAGGGAAAAATAAAAAGTGATTTGAAAAAAGATGAAGTAAAGAAATATTTGGAAGGATTATAAAAAAAGGAGAATGATTTATGAAAGGAGTAAATAAAAAAATAAAGTATTTTATTTATTTTATATTATTGCTAGTGAGTTCAATCATGATATTTTCAGAGCCACCAAAAGCACCAAACCAACTAGTAACAGAAAATCCAAAGAGAGAAGTAACAACAGTGGAAGCTAATAAAAATAGAGAACACGCTGAAATGAGTATAACAGTTAATAAAATTAATCAAAAATCAATGGATGCATTTCTTTGGCCTACAGGAGAATTGCTACTTTACTTACCTAAAGAAACAAAACTACAAAATAAAATGATAGACAATAACATATATTATATTGCAGATTCATTGAATAATTTTCCAGATATATCAACAGTAAATGGGAAAAAATACTTTAAAAATTTTAATAAATTTACTAATAAAAGTATAGATAGTTCTATGGGAATCCGTATTGATAAAACACAAGATTTTGCACTAATAAATACTTATACAGAAAAAAAACTTTATTTAGGTCTTTTAGATCAAAAAACTGGTTCAGTTGAGAACGTTTGGGATATTAAAGTAATAAAAGCAAGAGAAGAAAATATGGATATAGAAGGTACAATTAATAAGGTTGAAAAGACTATTACATTTGATGCCAATCTAATATTAGGAAAACATAAAGTAACATTAGATGAGAGCAGTGTTCTCTATATAGTAGAAACTTTAGGACCTGGAACAACTAAAACATCTGTAACAAATTCTATGAAAACCAAAAAAAATTATACCTTTAAAAATAATAAGATGATATATAAATATAATGGTGAAGTTCCAAAAGGTATTGAAATTTATACCTTTGATCAAAATAAAAGAATTTTAAAAAAATTGTCTTATGGGGCTCCTCGTCTTCATCTTGATAAGTATTACAAAGAAGAAGAAGATATGACTGGAAAAGAATTGTCAATGAATTTTTTAAAGGATGGATACCAACTATCTGAAAAAGCTTCTATAGAGTTTTACTGTGCTACTACCTATAGTGAATCTGCAGGTCCACCGTGGGAGCACCTTTCTACGATAAGACCTCCATTTGCAAAAAATCAGGTTTGGGATGAAATGATTCTTCCTCCTGAATATGGTGGATCGTTCCAAATGACTACTACTGCTACGAATATAGAAGCTAGATTAAAAAAAAATACTGATAAAGCAATTTCAAAAAGGTATGTAAAAGTTAAATTTTATGGTGGTACTACCGGTGATTATTATCATAATGTACTGGGGTATAGTTCGAAAGCAAGAACTGAGACAACTATAACCTTAAGTAATCCTATCTTTGCAGGTACTTATGGTAAACCATTTGGAAGACTTCGAACTTGGTTAGAGGGTTCAAGTGTAAAAATAGGAAGACTTGATAAAAGTGGTAATAACATACCTATTGATCCAGTTTACGGTGCCACAATAGGAAGTAATAGTAAGACAACACCTGTAACAACAGAAGAAGTAGGTACAGGAACTAAGTTAGATGTTGTTATAAATGATCAAGTTGTTAATAAAACAATATCTTGGAATGATATAACACACCCTGATGGTCTCATAGGTAGTGTATATTATCGAGTTGGAGGTTTAGATATAGGAGCAGATTACCAAAATGGTGCCAAAAGTAAATATGGAACTGATTTTTCACTACAATCTTGGAATTTAGAAGCTCAAGATGTTAATATTGAAATGAGACATGAATTGGTTACAAATGCTTTTAAAATAAAGATACCTCGTTTTGATGGATTAGTTTACTATGATTATAGTGTGGGTAATATTGAAAAAAATACAAAAACTTATTCTGCTTCCTTATCAAATGTACCATTAATAAATGAAATTGCTAGAATATACCTTCAAACCAAAAACTATGATTTAAGAATTTTAGGATCAAGAGGTGGTACTAATTCAAATTTAGAAATAAGAATTCCAAAAGTTCTGACTCTAAAGGCCAAAGGAAAAAACTCGAAAGGTGAAAATATAGTGCCGTATGATATCGACTTTAATGTTGAAATTCTGACTCATGGTGAAAATACAAGTGTAGATAATAGTAACCTAACTCACTACATTTTATATTCTAAAAAAATGGAAGATTTCACTCGTATGACTGCAGCAATTGTTTTAAAAGGCAAGTCTCGTTCTAATGTTGCAATTCCTAAGGAATTATATGGAGAAAATTTGAAATTTGTTACAATAGGTGTAAAAGATAAACCAAATTTCAATGAAACTATTATTGATAGAATAGAACTTAAAGGAAATGTTAATATTTTAAAACAAACTGTAGACTTTAGAAAATCTTTAAATGGAGATAAAATTAATGGAGATACTCCATTTTCATCCTTAGATGACCATAGAGTAGAATTGTGGGATGAAACGACTTCTCTATTTCCTTCTGGAACAACTATATTAACTTTACAAGGAGGAGTAGAGATACCAGAAGCAGGGGTCTCAGTAAAGTATGATCTTAATACTGATAATTTAATTTTTACAAAAACGGGAGACAAAAATTATTCGAACTCAAATTTAAAACTTAATTTTTTACATTCTGGAGGAATGTTATTAAGGAGTATTTCCTTAACTGTACTAAACTTTAAAAAGTTAGAAGGAGAAACAACTCTTAATTTAAGTAATCCTATAGTACAAGGAGATCCTGCAGAAGGATCTTTAGGAAGAATAAGACTCTGGAGTAATACACCATCAAATTTGACTATTCTCGGTACCACAGTAGCAGGACTTTTAAACAATACTAACACTGTAGCATTACCAGCTACTCCAGATAAAAAAGCTCAGTTTGAAAAGAATGGGGAATTTGCTATCAGTGCAGGGAGTACTATTGTCCCAATAGCAACAAAGGAACAAACAGGATCAGACCAGGTAGAGATAACCATTGGTTCTAGTACAAAGACAGAACCTGTAAATTGGGGTGATATTAATACAGAGAATGGTATTATGTCAACAGTCTATGGAAATATAGGAGCATCAGAAATAGGAATAGATTTTCAAGGATCTAACTCAAATAATGGAATTGATATTGCACTAACTAAATGGGATTTAAATGCAATCTCCACTACACTGGAAGTAAATTTTCCATTAATTAAGAATAAAATTAATTTAAATATACCTAGATTTGATCCACTACCATATTATGACTATAATGCAGTTCCTCCTGGAGGAACAGTGGATCCTAATGTTCCAATTACACCTATAAGTCCACTGAACAAACATTTCGAAGCAATAGTTGATGAGAAAATGAGTGGAACTCTTCTTAAGATACCTATTATGACTAAAAATTATGATTTAAGAATTTTAGGTAAGATAATAAATTTACCATCAAAGTTAGCATTAAAAGTTCCAAGGGAGTCAAAGTTTAAAGTAACAAGTATGGCTGAAAACGGTACTCTAGTTACTACTGAACATAATGTAGGAGTAAGTGTAGTGGATTTTACAGGAGAGTACAAGCTTAATAGTGATGGTTACATTAATCTATTCCCTCCTAATCAGGGAGTGGAGGGGGATAATTCAGTATTATCTGGATATATTAAATTAGAACTGGAGGGAAATTTACGTTCTGCAGAAATAAAAAAAATTATTAAGTTAGAATCACAGAATACCCCATTCCTTCAAATAGGAATAGGGAATAATGGTGAATTTGATAAAACTATTATTGATAAGGTGACTATAACGACACAATTTACAAACTTAAACCAAGAAGTTGATTTTACTAACCATGATTTGACATCTAAAGAGCGACCGGATAACACAATTGAAAGTGATTCATTTTTAGTTGAGTATGATAATAACTTTATATTATATGAGAATGGTACAAAGATATATTCTGGAGACATGGATAAACTAATAAATGACGGAATTGTAATCCCTAAATCTGGAGTATCTATAAAATTTGATTCCGGTAATAGTAAGTTATTATTTAAGAAAGTAGGATATAAAGATTATGATAATAATAAGTTAAAACTGACATTTATGACTAAGAGTGGTCACTTAATAAGAGATGTCAATTTAGATGTAAAAAATGATTCTGGATTTGAAATTCTAGACGGACAAGACAGTTTGAATTTTGGATATTTCTTCCCTGGAAATATAAAGAATGCATCAAGATTAATAGAATTTAAAAATTTATACAATTTAGAAGTATTAGTAGATTTAGATCGTCCTAATAACGATGAGAATATATATCTAGGGGGAACTAAGAACAATGATCCAACCAAAACTATTCCTTTAACAAACACTATAGTTAAGGATGTAAAAACTGTAGGTAATAGAATAAGTTCGTTTAAAATAGGGGCAACAGCAACAACAAATCAAAGTACAAAAGCAGGAAAATATAAAGGGAGTTTAAATGTAATAGTCATAATTGATCCAAGTAGAAGGAAGTGATAAAAATTAGAAAATTAATAAATTTAATAATGTGTCTGTTAGTTTTCACTTTCTCTTTTTCATTTAAGATGAATGAATTAGAGTTTAATGAAACAGTTCCAAAAGGTCTAAAAAAAAGTAAAACTTATACTTTGACAAATAATAATAAGGTTAATAAATTATATGCTATGTCTATTGAGGGTGATAAGAACATAAAAATATCACCTAATGCTTTAAATTTAAAACCTTTAGATAGTAGAGAGTTTACTTTAGAAGTAACAGGAAATGGAAAAGTAGGAGTATATAAATACTTTTTAGTAGTAAAAGAAGTAAATAAAGAAAAAATTAAATCTGGTATTGATATAAATAAAATTATTAAAATAAAACAAGAGTATACAATAAAATAGTATAAGGAGTTTATTTTATTATATTCATACTCAGTATTGATAATTTATAATTTTAATAAATATTTACAAATAAAAAAAGAGCTAAATTTAGCTCTTTTTTTGTTTGTAAATCAATTTATTAAAATTGAATTTGATATTTATTAATCATATTTGCAATTCTAAGAAGTGTTCTTTCCTTACCAATGATAAAGAGAATATTGTAGAGATCAACTCCTTTTGGGAGTCCAGTTAAAACTGCACGAAGTGGCATATAAACTTTACCAGGACCAGTTCCAGCTTGAGTTAAGGTATCAGCAAGTATCTTTTTCCCTTCTTCTATGGAAATATCTTCATTAGGATAATTTTTAATTTTTTCATGGAAGATATTTATAGCCTTTATAGCCTCTTCATCTTTCATAAGAGTGTGGAGTCTTTCAATAGAAGCTATCTCTTTTTTATCCATCTCCTCTACTATGTTAGGGAAAGAATAAGAATCTTGGAAGTAAACTTCTGAAGTTTCAGCCATCTCTTTTAATGTATTACAAGACTCTCTTTGTAGAGCCACTATTTTTACTAGGGTATCATATTCTTTATCAGATAAAGTATCTCCAATAAGCCCCTTAGCTCTAAAGAAAGGGATAGAGAGATCGGTAAGCTCTTTTAAATCTTTTAATCTCATATGTTGATTATTAACCCAACCAAGTTTAACTAAATCAAAAACAGGACCACCAATAGAAACACGATTAATATCAAAGGACTCTTTAAATTCATCTAAAGTGAATATTTCTTTTCCATTAGGTAGAGAATATCCCATAAGACCTAGAAAATTAATAAGTCCTTCTTTTAAATATCCCTCTTCTTTATACCAAATTAGAGAAACAGGATTTTTTCTTTTAGAGATTTTACTTTTATCACTATTTCTAAGAAGTGGCATATGAATAAATTCAGGTGCTGTCCACTTAAAAGCTTTATAAAGTTGAATATGTTTAGGTGTTGAAGGAATCCATTCCTCAGCCCGTATAACATGGGTAATTCCCATTAAGTGGTCATCAACTACATTTGCAAGATGATAAGTAGGGAATCCATCTCCTTTAAGCAAGATTTGGTCATCAATTTTATCATTGTCAAAAGTAATATCACCACGTAATCTATCTTTTATAATTGTTGTACCATCATAAGGCATTTTAAGACGAATAACATACTCTTCACCATCTGATATCTTTTTTTCAATTTCCTCTTTAGTTAAAGAACGACAATGTCCATCATAACCAGGAGCATTTCCCATACTCTTTTGACGATCTCGTAGCTTTTCTAATCTATCATTTGTACAAAAACAGTAATATGCTTCTGTATCTTCAACTAATTTTTTTGCATAGTCTCCATATAGTGAGAATCGCTCTGATTGTCGATATGGACCAAAGTCTCCACCAATATCAGGACCCTCAGCCCAGTTAAGCTCTAGCCAACTAAGAGTATCAAAAATTGTTTGCTCTGAACCCTTAGTATATCTATTTTGATCAGTATCCTCTATTCTTAAAAGAAAAACACCATTATTTACATGTGAAAAAGCAATGTTGAAAAGAGCAACATAGGCAGTACCTACATGGGGGTCCCCAGTTGGAGAGGGAGCAATTCTAGTTCTTACTTTACTCATTTTTTTACTCCTTTAGTATTTTTTTATTAATTCTTGTATTTTATCTAAAACTTCATTTTTATTAATTTCAAATGATTCGCCAGTTTTTCTTACTTTAATTTCTACAATTCCTTCACTTGCTCTTTTACCAGAAATAATTTTAAATGGAATTCCAATTAAATCAGCATCTTTAAATTTAAATCCAACTCTTTCATCTCTATCATCAATAATAGTATCGATTCCCTCTTTTTTCAAAGAAGAATATATTTCTTCAGCTAAATTCATTTGAACTTCATCTTTTAAACTAGCTGGAATTACATCTACAATGAAAGGCGCTAGTGAAATAGGCCAAATAATACCATTTTCATCATGACTTTGCTCTATGGCTGCTGCAACAGTTCTTGTAACCCCAAGTCCGTAGCAACCCATAATGATAGGTTGTGCAATACCATTTTCATTTAAATATGTAGCTTTCATACTAATAGAGTATTTAGTTCCTAATTTAAAAATATGACCTGTTTCAATTCCTCTAGCAGATTGCAGTTGTCCATCACACTTAGAACAAGTTTCACCTGGTTTTGAACTTCTTACATCACCAGTAAGATTAGCTGTATAATCTCTACCATAATTTACATCCATATAGTGAGTATCTATTTTATTTCCACCTGCAGTATGATTAGAGATTTCTAAAATAGAATTATCAGCTATAACTTTTATATTTGTAAGGTCAATTCCATAAGGTCCAATATATCCTTTAATTAGTCCAGCATTGATAAGTTCTTCATCAGTTAACATAATAACATCAATAGTATCAATAAGGTTTCTTAATTTAACTTCATTAACTTCAAAATCACCTCTAATTAGAACCATATAAATATCATCATTGACAACATCACGATACATCATAGCTTTAACAGTTTTATTTACAGGGACTTTTAAATAATTAACAACATCGTCTATTTTTGAAATATTAGGAGTATCAAGAAGTGAAGCCTCTTTAAGTTCCTCTTTAGGAGCATTTTCTAGTTTACTTCTAGCTGCTTCAAGATTTGAGGCATAGTTGCAAGAATCACAAAAAATAATTTCATCTTCACCAGAGTCTGCTAAAACATGAAACTCTTGAGAACCACTCCCACCAATTGCTCCAGAATCAGCTTCTACTGGTCTATAATGTAATCCACATCTATCAAAAACTTTTCCGTAAGCCTCTTTCATATTATTAAATTCTTTATCTAAACATTCTTGAGTAGTATGGAATGAGTATCCATCTGTCATTGAAAACTCTCTACCTCTCATAAGTCCAAATCTTGGTCTTCTTTCATCTCTAAACTTAGTTTGAATTTGATACAAGTTAAAAGGCAATGATTTATATGAACTAATATCATTTCTTATAATATCAGTAATAACTTCTTCATGAGTTGGTCCAAGGATAAAATCCCTATTATGTCTATCTTTTAATCTAATCATTTCAGGTCCCATAGCTTCCCAACGACCTGTTTCTTTCCATAATTCAGCTGGTTGTAATACAGGCATAAATAGTTCGTGAGCCCCTGCATTATCCATCTCTTCTCTTATGATAGTCTCTAATTTTTTAATTACTTTATAACCTAGGGGGAGATATGAATAAATACCACTAGCTAATTTTTTGATCATACCAGCTCTCATCATTAGGATATGGCTAGTCACATCAGCTTCTTTTGGAACTTCTTTTAATGTTTTTATGTAATACTTACTAAATCTCATTCAAAACCTCCGTTATAAAAAAATAATACACTTTATATATTTTATCAAGAAAAAGGAGGTGTGTCAAGAAAATAGAGGAGTAAATTGGGATTTGGAAGGGATAAAAATTTATAAAGTTGATAAAATAGAGTTTTTTTACTTTTTTTTAATCATTAACTGAATTATTGATATAGAAGTAATTAATATAAAATTTCATTAGTTGACAAAATATAGTAAAAATGATACTCTATGAGGAGTGTTTTAATTAAAAAATTGGAGGGGAAAAATGTTTTCATTAGTATTACAATTAGCAATAATAGTTATAATTTTCGGATCTATGTACAAAATTTTTGAAAAGGCAGGTTTAGAAGGAATAAAAGGGTTGATTCCAATATATAATGTTTTTATATTTATTACAGTAATAGGAAAAATAGCAAAATTAGGTGATATAGAATTAGGAAATGAAAAAGATGGGATTAAAATAGGAGCATTATTAATATTAGTTCCATTTGTGAATATATATCTTATGTATCTTGCATCAGTTAATGTGGCTAAATCTTTTGGAAAAACAAATGAATTTGCTATTGGAATGGTATTGTTACCAATGGTATTTTTACCACTACTAGCATTTACTGATGTGAAATATTCAAATTAATAGAACCTCTTTATTATAAAAGAAAGAAATAGATTTTTTCTTGACAATTATTTGAGAATAAGGTATATTATTATTGAAGTAAAAATAAACTAACTTAATAAGAATAGGAGGTTTTTAAATGTACATAATTACTAAAGATGATTGTATTGGATGTGGAGCTTGTGAAGGAACTTGTCCAGTAGGAGCTATATCTGCTGATGCAAACGGAAAATATGAAATTGCTGATTCTTGTGTAGACTGCGGAGCATGTGCTTCAGTTTGTCCTGTAGAAGCTATAAAAGCGTAAGAATATAATAAAAAAAGAAGATCAAGTATCTTCTTTTTTTATTATATTCTTTTTTTTGATGTTATGGTATAATAAGAAAAAAGGCTTTTTAAGGTTGGTGAAAGATGTTTGGTGAGTTTAAAATAAGCAGAAAATATAAAAATAATGATACAATTATAAAAATAAAAAAAACTGAAATAGGTGGAGATAATTTAGTTATTATTGCTGGTCCTTGTAGTATTGAGAATCGTGAAATGATTTTTAAGATAGCTAAAGCAGTAAAAGAAGCAGGTGGACATATTTTAAGAGGTGGAGCATTTAAACCACGAACTTCACCATATGATTTTCAAGGTCTAGGAGAGGAAGGGTTAGTTTTTTTGAAAGAAGCTGGTGAAATGTATGGACTTTTAACAGTTACAGAAGTAGTGGATACTAGAGATATTGAAACGGTTAAAAAATATGTTGATATACTCCAAGTTGGAGCAAGAAATATGCAGAATTTTGCACTTCTTAAAGAATTGGGAAGTTGTGGAAAACCTGTTCTTTTAAAAAGAGGATTAAGTGCTACAATAAAAGAATTTTTAATGGCAGCAGAATATTTAATGGTACATGGTAATGAAGAAATTATATTGTGTGAGAGAGGAATTAGAACTTTTGAAACAATGACTAGAAATACTGTTGATATAAGTGTAATACCATTTGTTAGACAGCAAAGTCATTTACCGATAATTATTGATGCAAGTCATGGAACAGGAATAAGAACTCTTGTAGAACCTGTGACACTGGCAGGAATCATGGCAGGTGCAAATGGAATAATGATAGAAATTCATGAAGTTCCAGAGGAAGCAGTTAGTGACAGTGAGCAAACATTAGACTTTGAAACTTTTAAAATTACTTGTGAAAAGTCGAGAAAAGTTCATAACTTAAAAACTACTCTTTAGATTATAAGATAAAATTTATAGAAAGGAGTCAAAGTATGTTTAAAGAAGAAGATAATTATTATTTTATTGAAGAATTAAGAAGTCTAGGAATAGAAGCTAGATATGGAAATAAGAATCATGGGATTGAAGAGATTGAAAAAGTAACTAAAATAAAAAAACTTATTCATGGTGTTCAAACTCACTCTTCCAATATAGTAATAGTAGATGAGAGAGTAGATTTAGTAAAAATTCCTTTTCAAGATTGTGACGGTATGATTACTAATAGAAAAGACCTTCTCCTTTATACGAAACACGCTGATTGTTTAGCAATATTTTTCTATGATAGAGTAAATAAAGTTATAGGAATATGTCACAGTGGCTGGAAAGGTTCATTTGATGAAATAAGTAAAAACTTAATAGATAAAATGAAAATAGAGTATAACTCTAATTTAGAAGATATCATAATAGGTATAGGTATAGGTATTTCTAAAAAAAATTATGAAGTAGATAAAAAATTCTATGAAATGTTTAAAGAAAAATTTCAAAAAAATAGATGTGAAAAGAATCTGAACATATCTGAAAAAGATACAAATGAAAAAGATATAAATGAAAAATATACAGATACAGATATAGATGAAAAGAACCTGAATGAGAAAAAAGATATTTTAGAAGTTCTTATGGGAGAGTCTTTTGAATTTAACGAGGGAAAAATATACTTTGATAATGAAAAATTTAACTTTCATCTATTTAGGAGTTATGGAGTAAAAAAAGAAAATATTATTTTAAGTAATCTTTGTACCTATGAAGATGAAAAATTTAATTCTTATAGAAAAACGGGGAAAAGTTCAGGAAGAAATTTAGCATATATGTATATAAAATAGAAATAGGAGTTTTCTATGAAAAATATGGAAGAGTTACGTCAGGAAAAAGAAAAAACTTATAGATTGGTTCTTTTTATAGGGGAATTACTCTTGAAAAATGGTGGAGAAACATTTCGAGTGGAAAGACTTTGTTCAGAAATTTGTGCATCCAAAGGGTTTAAACATTTAAATTTATTTATTACACCAACTTGTATAATGATTGGAGATGATAGAGCTGATGGAATAACTTTTATAAAGCAAATTAAAGAAAGAACTATTAATTTGGAAAAAGTTTCACAAACTAATCAGATTGCTATTGATGTAATAAAAAACAGTGAGATACCATTTGTAGAAATCATTAAAAAATTAAAATTAATAGATCAGGTAGAAATTTATTCCCCTTTTGTCAAGTTGATTGGTGCAGGAATAGGGTCTGGAAGTTTTGTATTAGTTTTTAACTCAACTGTTTTAGAAGCTTTTTTAGTTGTATTAGTTTCTATGATTTCACTTTGGTTATATAAAAAAGTCATTGAAATGGTTTCAATCCCAATATTTGGAACTGTTATAGCAACTTTTCTTATAAGTACAGCAGGTTTTTTTCTTACCAAATATAATATTATAGAAAATAGTAACTTAGTGATAATCGGTTCAATACTTCCATTTTTACCAGGTATGGCAATTACTAAAAGTATTTCAGACTTAGTATCAGGAGATTTTATTTCAGGTTCAGCTCGGGCTACAGAAGCATTTTTGACAGCTCTATCAATAGGGATAGGTGTTGGAATAGGAATGAAGATATGGTTAAAAATAGGAGGTGTATTCTAAAATGGAAAATTTAACACTTTTTGAACATTTTTTATTTTCTTTTATCACTTCTTCAGGATTTGGAGTTTTTTTATCAGTTCCTAAAAAAGATGTTTTTATAGGAGGATTAATAGGTGGTATTAGTTGGTTATTATATATAAAAATATTATGGAGTACAGGTGAAGTGATTTTACCATATTTTCTAGCAACAGTATCAATAGGAATTTTAGGAGATGTTTTTTCAAAAATTACTAGGCGTCCTGTAATTGTCTATTTAATACCAGCTGCACTTCCCTTAGTTCCTGGTTATACAATGTACTATACAATGCTATATACTGTTACAGAGAAATATGAACTAGCTATTGCCAAGGGTGTTGAAGCTATTTTTATTGCTTTTGCAATTGCAACTGCTCTTGTGGTTACTGAATCTTTACGAAAAATAACAAGTAAAATATTTTATGAGTTATATTTAAAAAAATATTTAAAATATAAAAACTCTGTTAAATTTTAACAGAGTTTTTATATTGATTAAATTGATATTATAATATTCCAATAGATTTCAAAAGAATACAGAATATTATAATAGGAATAATATATTTTATTAAGAAAAGCCAAGTTTTTAATAGTACAAATTTAATTTTTCCATTATTAGTAACTTCAGCTTCCACTTCTTTTTTGTCCCAAACAAATCCAATAAAGATACAAAGTAGTAGACCACCCAATGGTAGGAATATATTATCAGTTAAATATCCTAAAAAATCAAAGAAATTTTGTCCAAAAAATATCTTATGATGAAAACGCCCAAAAGATAGAGACGATGGAAGAGCTAAGATAAATAGAACAACTGATAGGAAAATAACAGCTTTCTTTCTATCAAATTTTCTTTTATCTACTAAGTAGGCAACTGAAACTTCTAACAGAGACACCGCAGAGGTTAAAGCTGCAAAAAGTACTAAAAGAAAGAAAATAAATCCGAAAAAATTTCCAAATGGTAATTGCTCAAAAACTTTCGGTAGAGTAATAAACATTAAACTTGGACCAGCAGTGGGTTCATAACCAAAAGAAAAAACAGCAGGTAAAATAGCAAGTCCAGCAAGAAGAGCTACAAAAGTATCTAAAAGAGCAATTATAAATGAACTTTTGACCATATTAGTATTTGCAGGTAAATAGCTACCGTAAGTAACCATAATTGCCATTCCTAAGCTTAAAGAAAAGAAAACTTGTCCCAATGCTGAAAGAATTACTTCTGCTGTTATTTTTGAAAAATCAGGTTGTAGGAAAAATTTAATTCCAACCATTGCATTAGGCAAAGTAACAGATCTTATTACAATAATAATTAAAAAAATGAATAAAAATGGCATCATAATTTTACTAGCTTTTTCTATACCTCCTGATACTCCCTTTAGAACAATTGCAGATGTGGTAACCAAGAATAAAACTAAATATAGAATAGGAGAATAATCACTTGAAATAAAAGAATTAAAATGTACAGTAGTATCATTAGTCATTTGATTTGTAAGGAAATCAACTAAATATTTTATAATCCAACCACCAATAACTAAGTAATATGACAGGATAATAAAAGAAGTAATAATTCCTAATAATCCTACTTTCCCCCAACCTTTTTTCAGGTGTTCATAAGAGGAATAGCCATCCTTCTTACCATTTCGTCCTATAGCCATTTCTCCTAGGATTAAAGAAAATCCTAATAGGATAACGAATGCAAGATAGATAATAACGAAGGCACCCCCTCCGTTTCTTCCAGCTTGATATGGAAATTTCCATAAATTTCCAAGTCCAATAGCTGATCCAGATGCAGCTAAGATGAAGCCAACACTTGACCCCCAATTTCCTCTTTGTTCTTTACTCATTATTCCCCCTTTATTGAATATAATATTAAGTATACGGTAACAGTAATTATCTATAGTTAACCTATTATAAAAAATAGTATTAAGTAATTATCTGTAAATAGATGTCATTAGATATATAGTGTTAAAAAAATTATATATTTAAAATATTTAATTAAAAATGTCATATTAAGTAATTAGCTATAATATAAATGCTATTAGATAATAGTATTTTAAAATTTTTAGTTGTATAAAAAAATTAGCCTCTTATAGGCCCCATTTTTTCCCCAGCTATTAAGTGGAAATGTAAATGAAAAACTTCTTGCCCTCCAAAATCATTACAATTGGCAACTATTCTATAACCCTGTTCAGAAATTCCTAATTCTTTAGTAATTTTACCTATTCCTAAAAAAATCTCTAAAAGGAGTTTACCATCTTCTTCAGAAATATCGTTAAGAGTTGGTATCTCTTTTTTAGGAATAATTAATAAATGAATAGGTGCAACAGGTTGAATATCATTGATTATAATAATATTATCATTTTCCATTACTATAGTAGCAGGAATTTCACGATTAATAATTTTAGTAAATAAACTAGCCATTAGAACCACCTCATTATAAAAATACTCTACCTAAAGATTATAGGGAATGATTTATAATCTTTAGATAGAGTTAAGTTAAAAAATTAATCTTCTAACATATTAATTCTTACTA
>SAMEA5043675__coassemble_159_pt1 | contig 17814 bp, 17 predicted proteins | sample SAMEA5043675__metabat2_low_PE_002 | metagenome-assembled genome bin SAMEA5043675 (sample SAMEA5043675) | Gadus morhua
GCTGAAGGTACTTGGTGGGAAGCTGCCCGGGAGAATAAGAATTTGCCAAGTCAAATGGAGAAGAGAAAATCTTAGGGTTTTCTCTTTTTTTTTGAAAAAATTGATATGTTTTCACCTGTTTTATGCTATAATAATAGTACCTTACAAAAGAAAAAACTGAATAATTGTTACTTAGAACAGGAGGAAAAATGAGTATAGTATTAATTCAAATTTTAATTTTAATTATAGGATTTATTATGTTGATAAAAGGAGCAGATTTTTTAATAGATGGTGCTGTAGGATTATCTAGAAAACTGAAAATTCCTGAAATAGTCATAGGACTTACAGTAATTGCATTTGGAACATCAATGCCAGAATTAGTAGTAAATGGATTTGCAGCCTTTGCAAAACAAGGAGATGTAATTTATGGGAATATAATAGGAAGTAACATTGTTAATATTCTTCTAATATTAGGAATTACAGGTTTGTTATGTCCTATATTTATGCCTATAAATACTGTGAAAAAAGAAATTCCAATTTCATTTTTTGCAATTATAATACTTTGGTTTGTATCAAAAGATGGAGTTTTATCTAGAATAGATTCGCTAATTTTATTAGTTTTTTTTATAGGCTTTCTATTATATATTGTAAAACTTTCTAAAACTGGAGCTAAAGAAATAGAAACTACAAATTATTTATCAAATGGAAAAATGTTGTTTTTTTTAATTATAGGATTTGTAGGATTAATTTATGGTGGAAAGTTGGTAGTAGATTCGGCAGTGAAAATAGCAATGATATTTAATGTGAGTAAAAAATTGATAGCTTTAACTATTGTTTCAGTAGGGACTTCATTACCAGAATTAGCTGCTTCAATTATTGCTGCTAAAAAAGGGCAAACAGATATTGCAGTAGGAAATGTTATTGGATCAAATATTTTTAATATTTTCTTAATTATGGGAACGAGTGGGATGATTTTTCCAGTAAATTATGATTTTAAATTTAATTTTGATATAGTAGTACTTCTTTATGCAACGCTTCTTCCAATAGGAATGGCCTATGTTGGTAGACGCTACTTTATAGATAAATATAATGCTTTAATTCTTATTGGCTCATATGTTGTCTATATTGTATATTCTATTTATATCAGTTAACTAAATAATTATTTTACTGACAAAATTAATCTTGATAAACTATCTAAAGGAGATGACTATATGAAAAATAATTTTATCCATCTTCACCTTCATACAGAATATAGCCTCTTAGACGGAGTTGGGAAAATAGATGAGTATTTGAATCGAGCAAAAGAGTTAGGAATGGAATCAATTGCAATTACAGATCATGGAAACATGTTTGGTGCAGTAGAGTTTTATAAAAAATGTATAAAACAAGGGATAAAACCTATTATAGGAATTGAAACATACTTATCTTTAAATTCTATATATAGTGAAAAAGAAAAAAGAGAGAGAAAGAACTATCATCTTGTTCTTTTAGCTAAAAATGAAATAGGATATAAAAATCTTATAAAGCTTTCTTCCATTGCTTATACTGAAGGATTTTATTATAGACCAAGAATAGATAAAGATATTTTAAAAAAATATAGTGAAGGACTAATCTGTCTTTCAGCTTGTATGAATGGAGAAATTTCTTCATTAATATTAAATGGAAATTTGGAAAAAGAAGTTGACTTAGCAATTCAAAGTTATGTAGATATATTTGGAAAGGAAGATTTTTATCTTGAAATTCAGAGTAATGGAGTGTTTGGACAGGAAGAGTTAAATGAATCTTTGATAAAATATAGTCAAAAACATGAGGTGTCTCTAGTTGCAACGAATGATACTCATTATGTTAATTCTGGTGAACATGAACTTCAAGATATTGTTGTTTGTATAGGAACAGGAAGTAAAATAAAAGAAACCAATAGAATGAAAATGGAAAGTGAGGAACTATTTCTTAAAAGTAGAGAGCAAATGTTGAGTGGCTATAAAAATATTTCAAAGGAAATTTTATCAGAAGCTATTTCAAACACAGAAAAAATTGCCTCAAAGTGTAACTTAAAATTAGAATTTGGAAAATTTCAGTTTCCAGAGTACCCTCTTGAACAACCTTTTGATGACATTGTAGATTTTTTAAGAATAAAAGTTTATGAAGGTTTGGCTATGCGCTATCCTTATGGACTAAATGAAATAATTGTTCAGAGAATAGAACATGAATTGTCAGTAATTAATTCTATGGGATATGCAACATATTTTGTAGTTGTTTGGGATTTTATTAAGTTTGCAAGAGAACAAAAAATTTTTATTGGACCTGGAAGAGGTTCTGCAGCAGGAAGTTTAGTTGCTTATGCTCTGAAAATAACTAATATTGATCCCTTAAAATATAATTTAATATTTGAAAGGTTTTTAAATCCTGAAAGAGTATCAATGCCTGATATAGATATAGATATATGTCAACTTAGGCGTAGTGAAGTAATAGAATATGTAGTTCAAAAATATGGAGTAGAGCATGTAGCTCAAATTATAACCTTTGGAAGATTAAAGGCAAGAGCCAGTGTAAGAGATGTTGGAAGAGTTTTAGATGTACCTCTTTTTAAAGTAGATAATTTAGCAAAATTATTACCACAAGATCTTTCCATTTCAACCTCATTAAGAGAGATACCAGAGGTAAAAAAAATATATATTGAAGATTTAGAAATGCAAAAAGTATTAGATTTTTCGAAAAAATTAGAAAATAGTGTGAGACATGCTTCTATACATGCTGCTGGTATTGTTATTACTAAAAAACCATTAACAGATACAGTTCCACTTTATGGAGATAGTAAAAGTGGTGCTGTGTCAACTCAGTATCAAATGAAAGAAATTGAAGAATTAGGAATATTAAAAATGGATTTTTTAGGTCTTAAAAATCTGACTATTCTTCAAAAAGTAATTAATTATATAAAAGAAACAAAGGGAATAGAGATCAACTTAGAAGAGATTTCATTAGAAGATGAAAAGGTTTATAAAATGCTTTCATATGGAGATACTACTGGAGTTTTCCAATTAGAATCCAATGGTGTAAGAAGATTATTACAAAAATTGAAACCTAATACATTTGAAGATATAATAGCTGTTCTTGCTCTGTATCGACCAGGTCCTCTAGGCTCTGGAATGGTTGAAAGTTTTATAAAGTGTAAAAATGGAGAAGAAGAAATTGTTTATCCAGACCCCTCTTTAAAAGAAATTTTAAAAGAAACCTATGGAGTCATATTATATCAAGAACAAGTTATGAAAATAGCAAATCTTATGGCAAACTATACAATGGGTGAATCAGATAATTTGCGACGTGCCATGGGAAAAAAAGATATAAATATTATGGAAAGCAACAGAACTATTTTCATAGAACGATCAGTAAAAAATGGTTATAGTGCAGAGAAGTCTGAAGAAGTTTTTTTTCTTATTGATAAATTTGCAGGGTATGGATTTAATAAATCCCATTCAGCAGCTTATGGATTAATTTCATATTGGACAGCATATTTTAAAGTGAATTATCCTATAGAGTTTTATGGTGCTCTAATGAGTATAGTAGATGATATGAATAATGTTGCCTATTATGTTGATGATGCGAAACAACATAATATAAAAATTATACCTCCGAATATAAATAAACCAAGTAATTCTTTTATTTTAGAAAATGAAAAAATTTTATTTTCTCTTTCAGGAATAAAAAATTTAGGAAGTGCATTTGTTGAAAAATTAGTTATTGAATTTAAGGAAAATGGAGAGTATAAATCTTATGAAAATTTTGTGAATAGAGCTAAGAAAATAGGATTGAATAAGAAAAATCTCCATTCTTTAATTTTATCAGGAGCATTAGATTCATTACAAGGAACAAGAAAAGAAAAATTAGAATCCTCAGATAAAGTAATGGATTTTGCAGAAAAAAATAATCGTGAAGATGATATTCAACAAATGAACCTTTTTGGAGCAGGAAAAACTATTTTGAATAGATTTACACTACCTAGTTTGGGAGAATTTTCAGAAAATGAAATTTTAGAATATGAAAAGGAATATTTAGGATTCTATTTGACTTCACATCCTCTTGATTCTTATAAAAATATAATTAAAGCATATAAATTAATGGAGTTTTCTGAACTTAGAAAAGAAAATTTGGTGCAGTATATAAAAACATATGGTATAATTAAAGAAATAAAAAAAATAGTAACAAAGAAAGAAGGAAAAATTATGGCCCTTTTTATTCTAGAGGACTATTATAATGCTATATCGATAACTGTTTTTCCAAGAGAATATGATAAATATTTAGATATAATAAAAGAAGGGGTTTCAGTTGTATTGGAAGGAAAACCTACATTAGATACTTATGGTGGTCATGAAACAATAAAAATACAACTTAAATCTATTGCTCCTTTAGATTTAGTTCAAAGAAATAATCGAGATAAATGCTATATTCTTATTGAAGCAGAGGATAGAGCAAAATTTAATACTTTAAAAAAAATTGTATTAAATCATCCTGGAACTACACCACTGGCTTTTGCTATAAAAAATGAAGGTGTTTCAACTATAAAAATTACTAAATATAAAATATCTTTATCAAAACTATTTATAGATGAAGTTTCAAAGTTACTAGGAATAGAAAAAATAGTAATAAAATAAAAATGGAAAAAAGAAATGAAAAAAGTAATGAAAAGATAATTATAGGAGATATTAAATGAAAAAGAAAATTGAAATTTTAGAAAATTTGATGAATATAATTACTAGTGAAAAATTAACAGAACTTAATTATGAAGAGAAAGGACTAAAAATAGCTTTAAAAAGACCTTATGTTATTCCAAATAAAAAAATAGATAATTCATTGAACAATAAAGTTAATAAAATTATTAGTATTGAAGATCTAGAAGAAATAAAAATTCTTTCAGAAGGAATTGGACATTTTCATTCTCTTTCTAAAAGTGGTACTTTAGATTTTAAAATTGGAGACAGTATCAGTGAAGGGGATAAAATTGGTTATATAATTGCAATGGGATTGAAAACGCCTATAGTTTCTAAGTATACTGGTTTTATTGAAGAAATTTATATTGAAGAAGGGGATATTATAGATTTTAATAGACCTATTTTAAAATTAAAAAAATAATTGCTTTGGAGGATTATAATGAAAAAAATACTGATTGCTAACCGTGGAGAAATTGCTGTTCGGATAATTAGAGCTTGTAAAGAATTAGGTATAGAGACTGTAGCGGTATATTCAACTGCAGACAAAGAAAGTCTTCATGTTATGATTGCAGATGAAGCTGTTTGTATAGGAGAGGCACCAAGTACAGAATCATATTTGAAAATTTCTAATATTATTGCAGCGGCCGAAATAACTGGTGCTGATGCAATACATCCAGGATATGGTTTTTTATCTGAGAATGTAAAATTTGCTCAAATTTGTGAATCTCATAATATAATATTTATAGGTCCAAGATCAGAGTGTATAACTCAAATGGGTGATAAAGCTACTGCTAGAACAACAGCAATTAAAAATAAAGTTCCACTTACAAATGGAACTGGAATAATTGAAAAACCTGAAGAAGCACTTAAAGTTATAGAGGAAAAAATAGGCTTTCCTGTAATGATAAAAGCTACTGCTGGTGGTGGTGGGAAAGGAATGAGAATAGCTAGAAATGAAGTAGAATTATTTACAAATATGGTTGCAGCTCAAAAAGAGGCAGCAGCAGCTTTTGGAAATCCAGATGTTTATATTGAAAAATTTGTAGATAATCCAAAACATGTTGAAATTCAAATTCTTGGAGATAAATATGGAAATGTGATTCATTTAGGTGAACGAGATTGTTCAATACAACGACGACATCAAAAATTGATAGAGGAGGCCCCTGCTTATTCTATTCCTACAAAAGTTAGAAAAGAAATGGGACTTGCCGCAGTTAGACTGGCAAAATCAATAAATTATGATTCTGCAGGAACAATAGAGTTTTTAGTAGATAGTGAAAATAATTTTTATTTTATGGAAATGAATACTAGGATTCAAGTTGAGCATACTATAACAGAGATGATTACAGGATTAGATATAATCAAATTGCAAATAAAAATAGCAGATGGAGAAAAACTAAATATAACCCAGGCAGATGTACAATTATATGGACATGCCATTGAGTGTCGTATAAATGCAGAAAATCCTTTATTAAATTTTGCTCCTTCTCCTGGTGTTTTAACTAAATATATTGCACCGGGTGGAAATGGAGTTAGAATAGATTCACACTCGTATCAGGATTATGAAATTTCTCCATATTACGATTCTATGATAGCTAAACTTATTGTATTTGATGCCAATAGGGAACAAGCAATAATAAGAATGAAAAGAGCACTAGAAGAGTATGTGATTGAAGGCGTTGAGACAACAATTGATTTTCATTTAGAGGTTTTAGAAAATAAGTTATATAAAGAAGGAAAAGTATCTACAAAATTTTTAGAAGATAATTTTTAAAAAAAGAAGAAAGTAAAAAAAAAAGAAGAATAAATATTTAGGAAAGAAATCTTTATAAAAATATTTTTGAGGAGGGTACTATGAAAGAATTAGGAAATATAAGAATTTCAGATGATGTTGTAAAGACTATAGCTGCTAAAGCTGCAAGAGATGTAGAGGGTGTATATAAACTTGCAGGTGGAGTTGCAGATGAAGTTAGTAAAATATTAGGACAAAAAAGACCTACTCATGGGGTAAAAGTTGAAGTGGGAGAAAAAGAGTGTAATATAGAAATCTATCTTATTGTGGAATATGGGTTTAATATAGCCACTCTTTCTAATGAGGTACAAAAAGCTGTTCATAAATCAGTACTTGAGATTACAGGATTAAAAGTAGTAGAAGTTAATATTTTTATTCAAGATATAAAGATTCCAAAGATACAAGAACCAGATGTGGGACAAGAATACGAAGAAGAAGTTTCTTTTTAGGTATAAACTATATATTAATGAAGGCAGGTACTTAAATGAATAAAATATTTTCTTCTTTAGCGTGGATAGTAACATTTTTTCTATCTCTTTTTGGGATTGTCTATATTATTATTCCCGAATTACTTCCCTTTAAATTAAATCTATTTTTAATAAAAATGATATTGTTAAATGTTTGTATAGTATATTTGATTTTAACAATTTTAAAATTTTGCTCTCTTTTTAAAAGAAAAAAAGATTATGAAATAAATGCACCAGAGGGAAAAATAATAGTTTCAACTAGCAGTATAAAAACGTTTGTACTGAAAACATTGGAAAATGACAATAATATATCAATAGTTTCAGTGGAACCTTATAAAAAAGGGAAAAAATTTAATTTAAAAATAGAATTAGAACTTTTAAACAATACAAATTTATCTGAAAAAATTACAGAAATTCAAGAAAAATTGCAAGATTCAGGAAAAAAAATATTAGGAATTGAGATTAGTTCAGTATCTTTAAAAGTTACAAAAATTAAATTTCCAAACACTGAGGTGCATTAATTATGATTGAAGAACTGATAGCTATCATTTTTCAAAAAAGAAAAAGATATTTACGATGTGTAATAGGTTTTATAAGTGGTCTTTTAATTATAGAATATGGAGTCCTAAAAGCAATTTTTATATTGATAATAGCATCTATAGGGTATATAAGTGGAATCCCATATTATACTACTAAGTTAAAAAAATATAAGAATAATTTTTTTGATAATATAAAAAAATAATAAACTATTTCAATAGAATGTGAGGGGAAAATGAGTAGAAGAGTAACGAGATTGGAATTATTTAAGATAGTTTTTGAAGCAGAGATGAATAATATATTACCTGAGACAATATTAGAAGATTTTATTAGTCGAGATGATATTATTCTTTCAAAAAAAGATATTGAATTCTTAACTTTATATGTAAATGGGATATCACTTCATAATGAAGAATTGAATCTTTTGTTGGAAGAAACAATAGAAGGATGGAGTCTTGAAAGAATAGGTAGTGTAGAAAAAGCATTGCTAAAATGCTCTGCATATGAATTGAAATATCAGGAAACAGGACATGAAATAGTTGTGAATGAAGTAATAGAAATTGCTAAAATATATGGAGATGAAAAAACTCCTGAATTTATCAATGGTGTTCTGGCTAAATTAATAAAAGAGAAACCTTAGTTTATTGGAGGAGTATGAGAAAGGAAAATAGTGAATTTTTAATAAAAGAACCTAATCTTTTAATGAGTTTTTTATTAGAAAAACTAGTTGGAAAAAGTAGAAATAATATAAAGACTTTACTTGCAGAAGAACAAGTTTCAGTGAATGGTACAATTACTAGACAATTTAATCATGAAATAGTTATTGGAGACAAAGTTGTTATTAATTGGACAAAGTCCCGTGATACAAAAAGTTCTAAAAATCTAAAAAATATAAAAATAATTTTTGAAGATGATTATATTATAGCTATTGATAAAGAATCTGGAATTCTTTCAATGTCACCAGGAATTGAGAAAGTTGAAACTGCATATACTATGTTAAAGAATCATGTAAAGTCTATAGATGAAAAAAAGAAAATATTTATTGTGCATAGATTAGATAAAGATACATCTGGGGTTATGATTTTTGCTAAAACTGAAAAAGTACAGAAGTTGCTTCAAGACACATGGAACGACACTATTAAAGAAAGAAAATATTTAGCTTTAGTTGATGGTATAGTTCAGTCTCCAGAAGGACAAATAAAATCTTATTTAAAAGAGAATAAAGCTTTTGTAGTATATTCAACTAAAAGTGAGCTAGAAGGCTCTAAATTGGCAATAACGAACTATAAGGTTTTAAAAACAGGAAAAGGACTCTCTTTATTAGAAATAGAACTTGAAACAGGAAGAAAAAATCAAATTAGAGTTCATATGAAAGAGTTAGGACACCCAATTTTAGGTGATCGAAAATATGAATCAACAAATAATCCTTTAAATAGATTAGGTCTTCATGCTCATACTTTAAAATTTAAACATCCTGTAACAGGGGTAGAAGTTGAGTATGTGTCACCAATGCCTGAAAGTTTTAAAAAAATTAAATAAAAAGATATCTTTATAGAAAAAGTTAAAAAATAAAAATAGAAAAGCTAACAGATAAAGTTCTGGGAGTTTTTCTATTTTTTTGTTTAGTCAAAAAAATAGAAAGTATCTATACTTAATTAGGAAATAAGGAAAAAGGGGGTGTTTTGATTCTAGAAAAAATAATATTGAAAGGAATAGAATTAAAGGCTTCAGACATACATTTAGTTGCTTTTTCCAGTCCAGTTTACCGTATAGAAGGAGATCTTGTAGAGATTAAAGAATTTGAAATATTAGATAATGAAGTGTTAAAAAAAATAGTTTTGGAATTGACTAATGAAAAAAAAGTAAATTTATTAGACCAAGTAAATGAAATAGATTTTAGTATTAAAAAATATAATGTTCGTATGAGAGGACATATATTTAAAGAAAGTAATAGAATAGGAATAACTATCAGGATATTTTTAATTAAAATTCCAAAGTTAGAAGAGATGGAATTTCCCAGTAAAGTTTTTGAAGTATTAACTTCAGAAACTGGTTTATTTCTAATTTGTGGTGCTACAGGAAGTGGAAAAACAACAACATTAGCAGCAATGATTGATTATATAAATAGAAAAGAGAGTAAAAGAATAATTACCTTAGAGGACCCTATAGAATATATTTATAAAAGTGAAAAATCTTTGATAACACAAAGAGAAATAGGAGTAGATACTAAATCTTTTTTAACAGGATTAAAATCAGGAATGAGAGAGGATCCAGATATAATATTACTTGGCGAAATGAGGGATTATGAGAGCATAGAGGGAGCTTTATTAGCTAGTGAGACTGGACATTTAGTTTTAACAACAATTCATAGTAATAGTACCGCAGAAGCAATTGATAGAATTGTAAATAGTTTTCCTTATGAAAAACAGCAAAGAATAAGAGTAACACTTGCTGAAACATTAAAAGGAATAATAGCACAAAAACTTATAAAAAATAGGAAAGGAAAAAGAGAACTAATTACTGAAATATTATTGACAAACTCAGCCTTGAAAAATTTAATAGTTACAGGAAAAACTAGTCAAATAAAGAGTATATTAGAAACTAATATTTCTAATGGAATGCATACAATGGAAAGTTCAATGGAAAAAATGAAAAAAGAGAAGTTAATAAAATAAATTCATAGAGGTTAGAATAAATATGAAAGAAATAGAAAAACTAAAAGAAACATCTAAAATAGAATTGATTTTAAAAGAATTAGAAAGTTCAGAATTTAAAATTTCAGAGAATATATATTTTGGAGATTTTAATATAGATATAGAAAAAAGTCTAACTAAAGACACACCTTTGATAATAAAAGGATTTAGTGCTATTCTTATTAATGCTGTGGAAATAGGAGCAACAGATATTCACATAGAACCTTTTGAAAAAGAAGTGAGGATACGGTATAGAGTAGATGGTGAGTTGATAGAAATAAAAAAATTACATAAAAATATTTCAGGTTCAATTATTGCTAGGTTAAAAATAATGTCAAATTTAGATATTTCAGAAAAGAGAGTTCCTCAAGATGGAAGAATGAAAATAAAAATTAAAGGGAATATATTAGATTTTAGAATAGGAATAATTCCTACAATTCATGGGGAGAAAGCAGTGATTAGAATTTTAAATTCTGAAATTTTAAATTTAAAATTGGATATGTTAGGATTTAGTCCTATAAATTTAGAAAAAATATTAAATTCTTTCACCAGTTCAAGTGGAATAATTTTACTAAGTGGTCCAACAGGGAGTGGAAAAACGACAACATTAAATGCGATACTTCAACATTTAAATACAATTGAAAAAAATATATCAACAGTTGAAGACCCGGTTGAATATAATATTTATGGAATAACACAGATACAAGCGAGACCAGAAATAGGTTTAGATTTTTCAACAGTACTTCGCCAGTTGTTAAGACAAGATCCAGATATATTAATGATAGGAGAAATTAGAGATTTAGAAACTAGTGAAATTGCTATTAGAGCTGCTTTGACAGGTCATCTTGTATTTTCTACAATTCATACAAAAGATGCACCAAGTACTATTGTAAGATTATTAAATATGGGTATAGAGTCTTATTTGATTTCTTCTTCAATAAGTCTTGTAATATCACAAAGATTGGTTAGAAAATTATGTGAGAATTGTTCAATAAAAGATGAAGAATGGGAAAATAAACTGATAAAATTAGGTGTAACATTATTTGAAATTGAAAAAATAAAGGAAGCTAAAGTTAATAGCTCTGAAATAAATTTTTATACATGTTCAAAAACAGGGTGTAAAAATTGTAATAATACGGGGTATAAAGGAAGAATTTCTATCCATGAAGTAATGGAAATGGGAATAGAACTTAAAGAATTAATAGAAAAAAATGGGGTGTTATCAGAAATTCAAAAACTTATAAAAAAACAGAAAATGAAAACTTTGATAGAAGATGGAATTGAAAAAGCAAAAAATAAAATAACTTCATTAGAAGAAATAATAAAAGTATATTATAGATAAAATAAAAAGGGGGAAATATGAAACAAAAAGTACAAAATAAAAGAAAGGGATTTACAATGGTAGAATTAATTGTAGTTGTGGCTATAATTGGAATCCTTTCAAGTTTAATAGTTCCAAAAGTACAAAATAGTTTAAAAAGAGCTAAAGATACAAAAGCTATAGCAACATTAGCAACTTTTAGAACAGCATTTAATTTATATTATACAGAGCAAGGGGAAAAAGTTGTAGAAGGTGGTAGTAGATTAAAAGTGGCTGATTTAAAAAAATTGATTGATGCAGATTATTTAGATAAAAGTTCATTAAAGGTAAACTATGGAGGAAATACAGCAGTAGAGACAACAGAAATAACTTTAGAAGCAGGTTCTGTTATTGATATGGTAACGGAAGTGGCTGAAGAAGATAGAAGTCTAAATATTTTAGTGGATGAGGATGGAATAAATCTTAATTTTTCAAACATAGGAAAAAAAGATACCTCTGGAAAAGAATGGAGTGAATATTGATGAGTGAAATAGATATAGTAGAATATTTAATAGTGGGAATCTTAATTTTAATCTCTTTTAATGATATTAGACATATGGAAGTGCCAGATTCATTGTCTTTTTTATTAATAGTAATAGGGTTATTCAATGGATGGTATAATGGAAATTTTGAAAATAGAGTCTTAGGTATGGGGGCCTATATCATCCCATTTATTTTGATATATGGATATCTTGCAAATCTTTTGAAAAAAGAAATATTGGGATTTGGAGATATAAAATTAGTGATGGGAATAGGGGCAGTAGTAGGTTATAGGGGATTAAGTGCTATATATTTTTTTTTTACAAATAGTTTTGTTTTAGCAGGGGTATATTGTATGATAAAAGTTTTAATTCGAAGAAAAAAAATGAAAATATTATTACCATTTGCACCATTTTTAGCAATAAATGCAATAATAACTATGTTTTTTTTATAAAATAATAAAAGTGCTAGGGAAGAGGAGAATAGTTTGAAAAGAAAAATTATCTATTTATTTATTATCTTTTTTAGTTGTAGTATATTGATGGCACAATTAGATAAAATTATCTTGAAGGAATCTAGTGATTTTCGTGATATAATCTTAGGAGATATAGCCAGTGTTTTAAGTCAAGAGAGTGGAGTAACAATACTTGTTGATGAATCTATAAAAAAAAATGTTATTGATATATCTTTTCCAGAAAATAGTAGTTTAGAGGATATATTGCAAAAAATAACATTGCCCAATAAATTAAAATTGAGAAAAATATCAGAAAAAAAATATCTATTGCTCCCTAATAAAAATGATAATGGAATGGAACTATCAGGAACAATAACTACATTAGGTTATGGGGTAGATGATGTAGAAATAACATTGTTAAATAGCGGAGTGCCATCTGTATATACTAAATATGGTGGAAAATATGTAATGTCAGGTTTAACTCCAGGAACTTATATTGTTAGAATTGAAAAAAAAGGATTTTTAGTAGCTGGAGAATTTGTTACAATTGATAAAAAGAAAGTAAAGTTTGGGAAAGAATTGGAACGGAGTAATGAAAATATAGATATAATAAAAAATGTGAATTTTTCAAATGAAATTATAGGTGAGGTCAGAAATGAAGTGGGGGATACTTTAAGTAGTGAGAAAGTAGAACTAATTAATACAACAGCTGAAGAAGCGAAAATTTTTTTAGATAATTTTAGAATAGATCAACTTGTTGTGACTGCCTTTCCTAAAAGAAATATGTTATTTTTAGTAGGGGATCCAAATCAAATAAAAACAGCAAAAAGTATTTTAAAAGAGATAGATATGGAATTGAAACAAGTTAGAATAAGTGCACAAATTTTAAGTGTTACAGATAATTTGTTTGAAAAATTAGGATTTAACTGGTTATATGGTGAAGGAAGTTTAAGCGAGGACACTGAAAATAATTTGACAATAGGAACATCAAAAGATAATGATTTATTAAGTGGGAAGTTAGAATTAGTAAGATTTTTTAAAAACAAAACAAAATATTTAAATTTTTCCATTGATATTCTTCAAGGAACAGAAGATGTTTCAATAAGTTCAATGCCTTCAATAATGATTATTAATGGTGAGAAAGGACAATTTAAAGTTACAGAATCAACAAAATCAGGAAATAGACAAGTAGGAACAGAGAATACAACTGGTACAGAGGGACTAATAAATTTAGAACCACTTTATAGGGAAGCAGGTATAATTTTAGATGTTATCCCAATAATAAGAAAAAATGATACGGTTCAATTAAAGATATCAGTGGAGGATAGTAATTTTTTGCCTATAAAAACGGAAGGTGAAACACCTCCTAAAGAAACTAGAAGTATAAATACAATAGTAACTTTAACAGATGGAGATACAATTGTTATTGGTGGTTTGAAAAAAATTCAAAGTCTCGAAACAATAAAGCAAGTTCCTATTATAGGAAACATTCCTGTTATAGGGTGGTTGTTTAAAAGTAAAGGAATAGAAAATAAAAGTATGGATTTGTATATTAAGTTAAAAGTTGATATAATAAAGAAAAAAAATACTGAAAAAGTTGAAATGACAGAAAGTAAATTTGAAAATAATATTTTTTTAAAAGTAAAAAAATAAAAAATATTATCCACTAAATGAGGAAAGGAGGCTATGATATAGTTAAAGTATCATAGAAAAATTAATGAATAAATTTGGAAGAATATTTAGTATAAGTATTTATGGAGAATCTCATGGTAAGGGAGTAGGCATAGTTTTAGATGGGGTAACTCCGGGCTTAAATATAAAGAATGAAGATTTTAATCTTGCTTTAGAGAGAAGAAAACCTAGATTAATTGGAACGACCAAAAGAATAGAAGAAGATGTTCCACAAATTTTATCTGGAATATTGAACAATTATACTACAGGTACACCTATTAATATATTTTTTGAAAATAAAAACATAGTTTCAAAAGATTATAAAAATTATAAAGAACATCCAAGACCAGGACATGGAGACTATACAGGAACAATAAAATATCAAGGTTATAATGATATAGCTGGTGGTGGACATTTCTCAGGTAGGTTAACACTTGGGTTGGTTGCAGCTGGAGTTGTTGCAGACAAAATTTTAGAAAAAAAATTATTAAGAGGGATAGAAGTAATGACAAGAGTTTCTAAATTGGGGAAAATCAATTTGTCTGAAAAAGAATGGAGTGAATTTTTAGATGAAAAACTAAATTTAGATATATCTGAAGAAAATAAAAATAAAATAGTAGAAGAGATAGAAAGAGTTTCTGATTTAGGGGACTCATTAGGTGGAATAATTCAGTGTAGAGTAAAAAATTTAAATGCTGGTTATGGGGAACCTTTTTTTGATTCATTAGAGGCAGTTTTAGCTCATGGATTATTTTCAATACCTGGAGTAAAAGGAGTAGAGTTTGGGATAGGTTTTAAAGGGGTTGAGAAGCTGGGAAGTGAATTTAATGATAGAATAGAGAATAGTGATGGACAAACATTAACAAACAATAGCGGTGGAATAAATGGTGGAATATCAAATGGAAATGAAATAGTATTTTCTGTAGCTATAAGACCAACTGCAAGTATAAATAAGGGACAAAATACTTTTAATTTTGAAACAGAGCAAAAGGAAATAATGGAAATAAAAGGAAGACATGATGTAGCTTTTATAATGAGAGTTCCTATTATAATAGAGTCAATTGTAAAGATAGTATTAGCCGATATGGTAAGTGTATCAAATCTTTATAAATAAGAATAAGGAGGTTATCTATGGATAAAGTAGAACTAACTATAGGTAACCTTGTTTTAAGTGTCATATGCATTTATTTTTTTTCCATAGATATAGCAATTTTTTTAATAGTAGGAATAACAATAATAATAGGAATTTTATTAAAAGAAAAAAATATTTTCTTTTATATTATTCCTATTTTATTTATTTTAAGAATTTTATTTTTTACAAGTTCCTTAGAGTTAAAAATAAATGAAAAAGTAAAAATTGAAGCTAAAATCTTGGAAGGTAGGGGGAAAATAAAAAAAATAAATAATAAGTTTTCACTATCCAATGATTATGTAAGAATATCAAATTATCAAGATGGATATTATACAATGGAAGGACGAATAAAAAGGATAAAAAAAAATAAAAAATATAATGAATATGAAATTGAAACTATAATAACTAAAAGTAAAATAAAGAACAAAAGTGAAAATTTATTAGAAAAACGAATAGATAAAATTAGTCAAAATTCAACTAATGAACAGAAAAATTTATATAAAGCAATAGTAAATGGAGATAATGATTTTTTATATAAGAGAGTCAAAATATTATTTCATAAGACAGGAACTGCTCATTTGTTAGCTCTTTCAGGACTTCATATAGGGATTTTACTATATTTGTTTAATAAATTATATTTGTTTTGTCAATTTAGAAAAGTTTGGAGAAATATATTAATTTTAATTTCGATAAGTATATATTTTGTAAGTGTAAGGGAATCCCCTTCTATATCACGGGCATATATAATGGCGATAATTTATATAGCAGGAAATATTTTTTATGAAAATACAGAATTAAGAAAAACACTCTTAATAACATTTATTATAAATGTTTTTATAACACCAAATATATTTAGAGAAGTATCATTTATTCTATCTTATTCAGCAATAGCTGGAATTATATTAATAAAACCAATATTATTAAAAATAAATAAAATTTGTTCTAAAAAAGTAAATAAAGTTATTTTAAAAATAATAAACTATATTTCTTTTACAGTAATATTGCAGTTAGTTTTATCTCCACTTTTAAAATATTTATTTTCAGAATATAGTTTAGTTTCGATATGGTATAGCTTGATAATAACTCCAATAGGTACAGTGTATATTATCTTGTGTTTTTTATCTTTGGTTTTTCCTCTTATGCCATTAACAAATATATGTTATAATATTCTTATAAAAATAATGGAATTTGTTGTATGAGGTGAGAAATGAAAACAGTTAAGAATGAAACAGAAATAGAGTTTCAAGAAAAAAAATCAAAATTTATTGGTTACATAAAACCTATTAATAATAAAAAAGAGGCTGAGGATTTTATAAAAAAAATTAAAAAACAGCATCCAAATGCCACTCATAATTGTAGTGTATATAGTGTCAGCGAAAAAGGGCAAGAGTATTTTAAAGTTGATGATGATGGAGAACCAAGTGGAACAAGTGGGAAACCTATGGGGGAAATATTAACTTATATGGGAGTGACAAATTTAGTTATAGTTGCAACTCGATATTTTGGTGGAATTAAATTAGGGGCTGGTGGTTTGATAAGAAATTATGCAAAAACAGCAAAATTAGCAATTCAAAAAAGTGAAATAGTGGATTATGTCTTAACCAAAAGATATGTTTTAGATTTTTCTTATGAAAAAAGTGAAGAAATTGATACAGTCTTGAGAAATGAAAAGATTGAAATTGAAAAAAAAGAATTTTCAGAAAGAGTAACATATTTAGTTTCTCTTTCTGAAAATAAAGTTGAAATTATGGAAGGGATTAACGATATAATTTTATTCGAATATTAAGTCTAAATATTCCAAGAAAATTAATGGAAATAAAAGAGATCATAATATTGAAAAAAGTAGGTTTTATATTTTAAAGTGAAAAGACTGGAGGAAAAGATTCCCCCTCTTGATTTATTTATGAAAACCTAAATCAGCAGGATTAATGTCACCAGAGACATAATGAACAGTTCCACCGAAAGATTCAAATTCTTTTCTTAGTGATGAGACTAAGTGGATAAGTCTTACTGTTGCCTCAGGAAGGTTAGTTTTATTAGCACGATTTTTTGACCAAAACTCTAGCACTAAATTACTATCTCCAAAAATTTTAGGAATCTGCTTTCTTAGTGCTATTTTTAGAGCACAATAGAGTCCTAAAAGTTCACCGTAATTATTGGTGGCTTCCATTCCTAGATTGATATTACCAAATTCATTAACTTTTGCTGGGAAAAATTTATTGAGATATGAGGTTCCTTGAAGATTTGTAACTCTAACTTCAACACCTATTTTTCTACCCGTTCCTGCATCGAAATAAATACCTTCTTCAAGAGAAGATTTCAAAGATAGATTATATATTTTCTTTTCTTTTTTCTTTTGAGCTTCGATAGGATTGGGTTGGTAGATACATCCCTCTTTTATCCATGTTTCTGCCTCTTCTAAAGTAGGAAAAGATTTGTAACGACTACGAGTTCCAGAGGTGATTTTCTTACATTCTTCCCAAGATGTTGTGATACTTGATATATTTTGGTCTATTAAAAAATAACAGTAAAATTTTTTTTTG
>SAMEA5043675__coassemble_161_pt1 | contig 17357 bp, 12 predicted proteins | sample SAMEA5043675__metabat2_low_PE_002 | metagenome-assembled genome bin SAMEA5043675 (sample SAMEA5043675) | Gadus morhua
CGAAAAAGGAAAAAAAAACCCCACTGTTGCTGAAGTTAGAAATGAAAAAAAAAGTTTATAGTGTGGGTGGAGGTTGCTACAAAAGAAAAGAAAATTAAATTAAAGGTTGACAAATAGACTAAAAATAGTTATAAAGATAGATAGGATAAATATAATAAGAAATAGAGGTGGGAAATTGTCGAAGATGAAATTGGTAATAGTTGAGTCACCAGCAAAAGCAAAAACAATAGAGAAAATATTAGGAAAATCATATCATGTAACAGCTTCATATGGTCATGTAAGAGACTTACCTAAAACAACATTAGGAATAAAAATTGAAGAAAATTTTAAACCAAGTTACTCTAATGTTAGATCAAAAAAAGAAATTATTGACAATTTAAAGACACTTGCCAAAAAAGCTCAAAAAGTTTATCTTGCTTCCGATCCAGATAGGGAAGGTGAAGCAATAGCTTGGCATATTGCAAAGACTTTGAAATTAGATGAAAAAGAGCTAAATAGAATAGAATTTAATGAAATAACAAAAACAGCAGTTGGAGATTCTATAAAAAATGTAAGAAGAATAGATTTAAAAATGGTTGATGCACAACAAGCAAGAAGACTTTTAGATAGAATAGTAGGATATAAAATTAGTCCTCTACTTTGGAAAACTATTTCTGCAAAAACAAGTGCAGGTCGTGTTCAGTCAGTGGCTCTTAAACTTATTTGTGATTTGGAAGATGAAGTTAGAAAATTTGTTCCAGAAAAGTATTGGACAGTATTTGCTAGTTTTGAAAATCAATTGGAGTTTGCTTTAAATAAAGTGGAAGGAAAGAAAATTGATTTATTAACTGATGAAAAAATAGTTGAAAAATTAAAAAAAATGAAAAAAAATATAGAATTTATAGTATCAAAAGCAAATGTAAAGTCAAGAACAAAAAATCCACCATTACCTCTAAAAACTAGTACACTACAGCAACTAGCATCTTCTTATTTAGGATTTGGAGCAAGTAAAACAATGAGAGTAGCTCAAAGTTTGTATGAAGGTTTGAATATAAAAGGAGAACAAAAAGGTTTAATCACATATATGAGAACTGATTCAGTAAGAATATCTTCTGAAGCAAAGGAAATGGCTGAAAAATATATCGTTGAAAATTTTGGAAAAGAGTATGTTGCTCTTGAGGAAGTACCTTCAGAAAAAAATGAAAAGAAAAAGAAAAAAAGTGAAAATATTCAAGATGCTCATGAAGGGGTAAGACCAACTGACATTAATTTAAAGCCTGAAAAAATAAAAGCTAATTTAGATAATGATCAGTTTAAATTATATAAATTAATTTGGGATAGATTCCTTATTTCACAAATGTCCAGCATGAAGTATGAACAGTTTGAAATAGTATTAACAAGAGAAGAGTTTGATTTTAGAGGCAGTATAAATAAAATTTTATTTGATGGCTATTATAAAATTTTTAAAGAAGAAGAGGAACTACCAGTAGGAAATTTTCCTGATATAAAATTAGGTGATAAAAAGAAATTAAAAACTATGGATATAAAAGAAGAATGGACTAAACCACCGGGAAGAATGACTGAATCTTCATTGGTTAAAAAATTAGAAGCGGAAGGAATAGGACGTCCTTCCACATATGCTTCAATTATAGATACCTTAAAAAAAAGAGAGTATGTAACAGTAGAAAATAAGAGTTTTGTTCCAACGGAATTAGGTTATGATGTTAAAAAAGAAATTTTAGAAAATTTTCCTGAAATTATGAATATAAAATTTACAGCAGAACTTGAAAATAAACTTGATGAAATTGCAAGGGGAAATCTTTTGTGGACAGATGTAATGAAAACATTTTATGATGGATTAGAAAAAGAAATCATAAAATATAGTGTAAAAGTAGAAGAGATAGAGAGTAGAAGAGTAACTTCAGATATAACATGTGATTGTTCAGATTCAATATATGTGATGAAAAATGGACGTTTTGGAAGATATTTAGTATGTGAAAATGAAGAATGTAAAAAAAATATTAGTTTGAAAGGAATAGAGTTGACCAAAGAAGAAATATTGTCTGGTCATCTTAAAGTAAAAGAGAGAGTAGAATTGCGAGATGCAGAAAAAAAAGGAAAAATAACAGATTATTTGACAGAAGATGGATTTGTTTACCTTTTAAAGCTAGGAAGATTTGGAAGTTATTTAGAAAGTTCTAATTTTGAAAACGATGAATTACGTGCTACTGTTCCAAATGAAATAAAAAAACTTATAATTGAAGGAACTCTTGAAAGCACAGATGGAGTCTATCATATGAAAAAACATTTAGATAGAATAAAATCAGAAGAAGAAGCTATATTGTCTAAAGCAGGAGTTTGTGAAAAATGTGGTTCTTTATTTAAGGTAAATAGAGGAAGATTTGGAAAGTTTTTAAGCTGTACAGGATATCCAGAATGTAAAAATATTAAAAAAATTGATAAAGATGGAAATATAGTTTTTGAAAGTGAAAAAAAAGTAAAATTACCTCAAAAGAAAAAAACAATAAAAACATCAAAAAAAATTGGTGAAGAAAAAGAAACGAAAAAACAGAAAAAAACAGAAAAATTGGAAGTAAAACCAAAAATTAAACCTGAAAAAAAATTAAAAGAAACGAAAATAGTAAAAGAAAAAAATATAAAAAAATAGAGCATTTAAAGTTGAGGTAAAAATGGAAAAAGAAGTTATAGTAATAGGAGCAGGTCTTAGTGGTAGTGAAGCTGCATATCAATTAGCTAAAAATGGAATAAAAGTAAAACTATATGAAATGAGACCAATAAAAAGTACAGAGGCACATAGTAGTGATAAATTTGGAGAGTTAGTTTGCAGTAACTCTCTTGGTGGAGACCATTTAGGAAATGCTTCTGGTCTTATGAAAGAAGAATTAAGAAGAATGGGCTCAAAATTAATGGAAATTGCAGATGCACATAAGGTTCCAGCAGGACAAGCTCTTGCAGTGGATAGAGAAGGATTTTCTGAAGCTATTACAAAATGTTTAGAAAGAGAACCTAATATTGAAATAATCCGTGAAGAATTGAAAGAAATTCCTAAAGATAAAATTATAGTAATAGCAACTGGTCCTTTGACTTCAGATCTTTTATTTGAAAAAATAACAGAGATAACAGGTTCGGACTCTCTATATTTCTATGATGCAGCAGCTCCAATTGTAACTCTAGAATCTATTGATTTGGAAAAGGTATATTTTCAATCTAGATATGATAAGGGAGATGGAGAGTATATAAATTGTCCTATGAACAAAGAAGAATATACGTTGTTTTATAATCAGTTAATAGAGGCAGAAAGAGCACCATTAAAAAAGTTTGAAGAAGAAAAATTGTTTGAAGCTTGTATGCCAGTGGAAAAAATGGCTAGTAGAGGAGAAAAGACACTATTATTTGGTCCTTTAAAACCTAAGGGGTTAACTAACCCTAAAACAGACAGATGGGATTATGGCGTTGTACAGTTAAGACAAGATGATAAAGAAGGAAAACTCTATAATCTTGTAGGTTTTCAAACAAACTTAAAATTTAGTGAGCAAAAAAGAGTATTTTCCATGATACCAGGACTAGAAAATGCAGAATTTATAAGATATGGAGTGATGCATAGAAATACTTTTATAAATTCAACTAAACTTTTAAATAAAACTTTGAATTTAAAGTCAAATGAAAATATATATTTTGCAGGACAAATAACAGGTGGAGAAGGCTATGTCTGTGCTATAGCCACAGGACTCATGGCCAGTAAAAATATAATTAATCGATTAAATGGAAAAAAAGAATTTATATTAGATGACAGAAGTGCTATAGGTTCAATTATAAAATATATTACAGAAGAAAAAAAGAATTTTCAACCAATGGGACCTAATTTTGGAATTATTCGTTCATTAGATGAAAGAATAAGAGATAAAAAATTAAAATATAATACTATTTCACAAATTGCTTTAGAATATCTAAAGGAAGAGTTAGAAAAGAATGATAGAATTGAGGGATAGAAATGCTACAGTTAGATATATTATTTAAAGAGTATATACATTATCTAGAAATTGAAAAAACTCAAAGTGAAAATACTATTATTTCAATTAATAGTGATTTAAAACAATTAAAAGAGTTTCTTTTGGAATATAAAGATATTGAGAAATTAGATGATGTTGATTATATTATTCTTAGAAATTTCTTGAATTATATAGGAAAAACTCATGTGACTAAAAGGACCATTCGCCGAAAAATATCCACATTAAGAGGGTTTTTTACCTATCTTTATGAACAGAGAAAAATTAAAAAAAATATATCTTTGTTAATAGAATTTCCAACCTTTAAAATAAATGAGCCTAAAATTATAGGGTTATCAGATATTAATAAATTGCGTGGAGTTATAAATGAAGAGAAAATAATTGAACTTCGAGATAAACTTTTGTTAGAACTTCTATATTCCACAGGGATTAAAGTTAAGGAAGCATTATCATTAGGAGAAGGTGTAATTAATTTAGAAAAAAGAGAAATTAGAGTTGTAGAGGTAAAAAGTGATCGAATAGTGTATTTTAGTAATAGGAGTATGGAGCTTTTAAAAAAATATATAGAATTAAAAAAACACTACTATAAAGAAAAATATAATTCAGATATACTATTTATAAATAATAAAGGTGAAAGGTTAAATACAGGAATTTTAAGGAAAAATTTTATTCAGTATAAGGAAAGGGCTAAAATAAATCAAGAAGTGAATCCTATAATGTTTAGACATACTTTTGCAGTACATATGTTAAAAAATGGAATGAGCTTGGAATATGTAAAAGAACTAATGGGACATTCTGCACTTGGGATTACTAAAAAATATCTGGATATTTTAAAAAAAATGGGGTAAAAAATGAAAAAAAAATGTATTGGTTGTGGAATAGAATTACAGTGTGAATTTCCTAATAAAGATGGATATTTACAAGCAAAAATTTTAAAAGAAAATAGAGCAGAACATTATTGTGAAAGATGTTGTAAGATAAAAAATTATGGGAAAGATATCCCCGTGACTTTTTCAAAAGAAGATTATCAAAAAGAAGTTGCAATAGCTTCTGATAGTGCAGAATTAGCATTAGCTGTATTTGATATAATTGATTTTGAAGGTTCTTTTGATACTGAAATTTTAGATATACTAAGAGAAAAAGAATCTATTATTGTTGTAAATAAATTAGATTTAATCCCTGATGGTAAACATCCTTCAGAGGTAGCCCATTGGGTAAAACAAAGATTAGCAGAAGAAGGGATTGCACCAATAGATATTGCAATTATAAGTACAAAAAATGGATATGGAGTAAATGGAATTTACAGAAAGATAACTCATTTTTATCCTAACGGGGTTGAAGTAGTTGTACTTGGAGTAACAAATGTTGGAAAGTCTAGTCTTATAAATAAATTGATAGGGGCTAAGATAGTGACAGTATCAAAATATCCAGGAACAACATTGAAAAATAATAGACATATGATTCCAAATAGTAAAGTAACTTTAATAGATACACCTGGACTTATACCTGAAGGAAGAATTTCAGATTTAGTTTGTGGAGAATGTAATTTAAAAATAATACCTTCTGGTGAAATATCTAGAAAGACATATAAATTGGATGTAGGAAGAGTCCTTTTTATAGGTGGATTAATAGATTTTAGAGTTTTAAAAATTATAGATGCAAAACCTATTATTTCTGTATATGCTTCAAAAAATGTGAATTTTTTAGAAACAAATGAGGAAAAACAAAAAGAATATCATCTTAATGAAAGAGTAGATGTATTTGGAATTCCTTGTAAAGAATGCATTTCAGAATATAAAAAATTGAAAATGAAAAAAAATATAATAACTGTTGAGGCAGGGGAAGAACTAGCTTTTACAGGATTAGGATGGTTAACAGTAAAAAGAGGTCCTCTAGTTATAGAGGTAAATCTACCGGAAGAGATAGAAGTTATTATCAGAAAAGCATTTATAAAACCAAGGAGATAGGGGGTAATGGCAATAAAAGAGAGTAGTAAATATATATTAGAGGCAATAAGTGGTGTACTGATTTTATTATTAGCTCTAATTTTAGGAATATTTTTTAGAACAGATGATGTTAAAGAGACAGAAAAAGCAATGAAGACACAAAAAAAATTATTGGAATTACGACTTGCTTTAGAAGAATACTATAATAAAACAGGAAAATATCCAAAATTGGGAGTAGATGGAAGTAGTGAAGATTTAAAAAGAGTCCTACCACATATAATAAAAAATAACAGTATATATTTTAAAGATGTATATGGGAAAGAAAAAATAGAGTCAACAGAAGCTACCGATAAATTAGAAGAGAGTAATAAAATAAATGTTATTGAAAATTTAAAAAATGCAACTTTAGATGGAGGTTGGAATTATAATCCTAGTATAGGAGAAATTCACGCAAATCTTCCAAAAAATATTTATCTTCAAAATATTAATTGGTCTGAAGAATAAAAAAGAGGTGATAGAATATGAAATATGATATTATATTTGTAGGTGGTGGACAAGCAGGAGTTTTTGGTGCATATGAAGCTATTAAAATGAATCCCAAAGCTAAAATATTAGTTTTAGATAAAGGAAAAATGTTGAAGCAAAGAGTTTGTCCTAAAGAAAAAACAGGTGTTTGTGCCAAGTGTCCTATTTGTGCTATTATATATGGAGTAAGTGGAGCTGGAGCCTATTCAGACTCTAAGTTTAATATGGATTATAGAGTTGGTGGAGATTTACATACAATTATTAATAAAAATATAGTTAATGATGTAATTAATTATGTTGTTGGTATATATAAAGAATTTGGCTTTGATGAAAAACCATCAGGTCTAGAATATAATACTATTATGGATTCTATCAAAAAAAGATGTATAGAAAATAATGTACAATTGGTAGATACTCCAACAATGCATCTTGGAACTGATGGTTCTAGAGAACTATATTCTCGACTTTTAGAATATTTAATAAAAGCTGGAGTAGAATTTGTAGTAGAGAGAGATTTAGAAAAATTTATAATAGAGAAAAAAGTTATAAAAGGAGTTATTGTAAAAAATAAGACCAAACTAGAGGAATATTATTCAGATAATATAGTTGTTGCAGTAGGAAGAAGTGGTGCAATGCAATTAAAAGGAATATGTGTTGATCAAAAAATAAAATTTGAAAATGGTGCGATTGATTTGGGAGTTAGAGCAGAGATACCTGATATTGTAATGAAAGATATTAATGAAAATTTTTATGAAGCAAAAATGATATATCATACTTCGTATTATAATGATAAAATGAGGACTTTTTGTAGTAATCCAAGTGGATTCATTGCAATAGAAAAGCATAGTGATGATGTAATACTGGCAAACGGACATGCGTATAAGGATAAAAAATCAAAAAATACAAATTTAGCCTTGTTGTGTACAAAAACATTTACTCATCCATTTAATCAACCTTTTGAATATGCAACTTCAATAGCAAAAATGACTTCAATGTTAACAGGTGGTAAAATTTTAGTTCAATCATATGGAGATTTAAAATGTGGAAAGAGATCAACAGATGTAACTCTCTCAAGACTCAATATAATTCCAACTACTGACGATTATGTGGCAGGAGATATAGCCCTTGCTTGTCCAAAAAGAATTTTAGATAATATTATTGAATTTATTGAAGTTCATGATAAGATAACACCAGGATTTGCATCAAGTGATTTATTACTATATTTTCCAGAAATAAAATTTCGAAGTACAAGAATTAATATAAATGAAAAAATGGAAACAAATATTAAGGGATTATATGCTGCAGGTGATGGTTCTGGCTATGGAAGTGGATTAAATATAGCTGCTGTAATGGGAATACTTGCTGTTAGAAGTATAAATGAAAAACAATAAAAATTAATAAAAAAATTCTAGTATAAATTAAAATTACTAGAATTTTTTATATATATTCAATTAAAGAATAAAGTGGTGTGACAAATTATAGAAAATAAGGTATAATTAAAATATGAAATATTTTTCACAAAAAATATTGAAATTCTAAGTTTTAAGTAAATCAAATAAAAATTTGGGGGAATAATATGAACTGTATGTGTAGCTTTAATATGAAGGTGGTAACTCAAAAAATTTTTTTGTTGATTGGTACAATTATATTTTTTACTTTAATAGGATGTAGTGAAAAGGAAGTAGATACTAGAAAAGAAGAATTGATTGTTGCACAGGAAGGTGAGCCTAAAAGTTTAGATATTCATAAAGGAAATGATGGCTTTTCTCTTAGAATAAATAAGCAAATTTATTCACGATTAGTAGAATCAAATGGAAAGATGGAAGTTGAACCTGGATTGGCAGAGTCTTGGAAAAATATAGATGAAAGAACAACACAATTTAAATTAAGAAAAGGGGTGAAGTTCCATAATGGAGATGATTTTACTGCTAAAGATGTAAAATTTTCATTTGAACGAATGAAAATTTCACCAAGAATTAGTTTTGTTTTACCTCCAATAGAAAAAATAGAAATAATTGATAAATATACAGTAAATATAGTAACAGTTACACCTTTTGCTCCTCTAATGGCACATTTATCGCATCCAGCTTTAGGAATAGTTAGTGAAAAAATGGTATCTCAAAATCCTGATTCATTAACTTTAACTCCAATTGGGACAGGACCTTATAAATTTTTAGAATGGAAATTGGGAGATAGGGTTATTTTAGAAAGAAATGATAATTATTTTTTTAAAAAGAGTAATTTCAAAAAATTAATATATAAAAATATAGTGGAAGCAAGTAATCGGGTAATAGGTCTAGAGACTAAAGAAATAGATATTGCATTATCAATTTCAGCAGTTGATCAGGAAATGATAAAGGAACATTCAGAATTAGAGTTATTAACAAAACCTTCTCTTTCATATAATTACATAGGATTTAATATGAACAAAGAAAAATTTAAAGATATAAGAGTAAGAAAAGCTATAAATTATGCGATAGATAAACAATCAATAGTGGATGTTGTCCTGAATAAAGGAGGAAAAATAGCGACTTCACCATTGGCTCCATCAATCTTTGGATTTACAGATAAAACAAAGGCATATGAATTTGATCTAAAAAAAGCGAAGGCTTTAATGGAAGAAGCAGGCTTAGAAAAAGGATTTATAACATCAATATATGTTATAAATGGTGAAATAGATAAGCAAATAGCAGAAATTGTACAAGCAAATTTAAAAGAAATAGGAATTGAATTGAAAATTTTAGTAACTGAGAATAGTTCATATTGGGATATGACTGCTAAAGGTAATCATGATATGTTTTTAGGCTCTTGGGGATGTGTGACTGGAGATGCAGATTATGGACTATATTCCATGTATCATTCAACGGCAAAGGGAGCATCAGGAAATAGAACCTTCTATTCAAATAATGAAGTTGACAAAATGTTGGATCAAGGTAAAATAGAAATAAATAAAGAGAAAAGAAAAAAAATATATGAGAAGATACAGTTGCAAATTGTAGATGATGCACCTGAAATAATGCTATTTAATAGAGAGTTAGCAGTGGGAGTTCAGAAAAATATAAAAGGATTTGAAGTTCATCCTGTAACATTACATGATTTTTATCCAGTGTTTAGATTGAACTAAAAGATAAGGGGGACAGTACAGGTTATATGAAAAAATTAATGACATTTATACTTTTAATTTTTATGCTAGGATGCTCTTCAGTGGATATGAGCAATAGAAAAATATCTAAATATTTTACAATGAAAGAAGCTACAAATAGTAGTACTGGTAAAAAATATAGGATAAAAAATATTCCAAGTAAATCAGAATATAAAAATATAATAATGACAGCAAAAAGAATGGATAAAATAAGAAAGGTTTTAAAAACTAAAATAACTATAACTAGCTGGTATCGAAATAAAAAAATTAATAAAAAAATTCGTGCAAGTAAGACTTCAGCACATCAAGATGGATTAGCAGTAGATTTTAGAGTAGGAATTAATCCTAAATATGTAAGAGCTAAATTAAAGAGAGCTAATATTAAATATGATCAATTAATTTATTATAGAAGACAAAAAAGATTACATATTGGATTTAGAGAATCAGGAAAAAATGAAAGAGGTCAATATTGGGTAAAGTAAAAATAAAAAAATCATCTTTTCTAAAGTAAATTGAGATTATTAAAAGAAGAATATAATGAATACTTTATTTCTTGAAAGAGCAAAAAAAATATGATATATTATAGGTATAAAATAAAAAATATGGAGTGTATAATGAGCTTTTTTAAAAAAATATTTGGGGTAAAAAAAAATGTAGAAGAAAACTACCAAGCAAGTAATGATATAAAAAAAATAGAAATAGAGGAACAAGCTATTGAATTAGTGGAGAGTACTTTAAATGAAGAAACCTCAAATGAAGAAACATCAAAAAATTCAAAAGAAATAATTGAGTTTGAAGAAAAAAAAGAAGTGATAACAGAAATTAAGAATACAAAAAAAGGGTTTTTCTCTTCTTTAAAAGACAAACTTTTTAATTCAAGAGAAGGACTTTTTAAATCAATAAAAGCTACAATATTAGGAAGGGCTATAATTGATAATAGAATGTACGAGGAACTAGAAGAAGTTCTTATTCAATCTGATATAGGAATGGAAACAACAATTAAAATTATTGAAACATTGGAAAAAGAGATAGATAAAAGAAAAATAAAAAATAGTGATGAAGTGTATTTAGTATTAAAAGAAATTATGGAATCTTTAATCCTTTCAGAGAATAATGAATTGAAAATTTTTCCTGATAGAATGAATGTAATTTTAGTGGTAGGAGTCAATGGTGTTGGAAAAACAACAACAATAGGAAAATTAGCATCAAAATATACAAATGAAGGAAAAAAAGTTATTATAGGGGCCGCCGATACATTCCGTGCTGCTGCAGTAGAACAAATAGAAGAATGGGCTAAAAGAAGTGGTGCAACTCTTGTAAAATCAGAGAAAGATGGTGGAGATCCAGGTGCAGTCGTATTTGATACTCTAAAAAGAGCAGAAGAAGAAAGGGCTGATATTGTAATAATTGATACTGCTGGCCGTCTTCATAATAAAATTAATTTAATGGCAGAACTTGAAAAAATTAATACTATTATTAAGAAAAAAATTGGTGATGTGGAGTATGAAACTCTTTTGGTAATTGATGGAACTACTGGTCAAAATGGTTTGATACAAGCAAAATTATTTAATGAAGCTACAAAATTGACAGGTTTTATAATAACAAAGCTTGACGGGACTGCTAAAGGAGGAATTGTTTTTTCAGTTTCTGAAACATTAAAAAAACCTATAAAATATATTGGAGTCGGTGAAAAAATTGAAGATTTGAGAGAATTTAACTCTAAAGAGTATGTTGAGGCAATCTTTAATTAAAGGAATTTAATAGGTTTTATTTATTTTTTTAATTTATAAAAAATAAATAAAGAAAAAAAAAGTAAAAAAAGTAAAAAAAAACTGTTAATTTATAGTTTAATTTGTTAATATATACTTAACAAAAAATAAAAAGGAGTGATTTAATGAGTTTTATTAATAAAATTAGAGAAAAAGCTAAGAAAAATATCAAAAAAATAGTTTTACCAGAAGCTACAGATGAAAGAGTTGTAGTTGCAGCTAGTAAAATAGTGAAAGAAAAACTGGCACTTCCTATATTGATAGGTAAAAGAAGTGAGATAGAAGAAATTGCTAAAAAAGCTAATATAGTCCTTGAAGGAATAGAAATCATTGAACCATTAAATTATAAAAAATTAGATTCATATATTGAAAAATTAGTTGAGTTAAGAGCAGCTAAAGGAATGACACCAGAGAAAGCAAAAGAGATTTTATTGTCAGATGTGAATTTTTTTGGTGCAATGATGGTAAAAATGAAAGATTGTGATGGAATGGTATCAGGTTCTGATTCTCCAACTGCTAATGTACTTAGAGCAGGATTACAAGTTGTAGGGACAAAGCCAGGAATAAAAACTGTTTCTTCAGTTTTTGTTATGGAACTTTCACAAAAACAAGAAGAATATGGAGAGGTATTATTGTTTGGAGATTGTGCAGTTATTCCAGAACCGACATCAGCACAATTAGCAGATATTGCTAGTGAAGCTGCAGTTACTGCAGCAACTGTTGTAGGAATTGTTCCTAAAGTTGCATTATTGAGTTTCTCAACAAAAGGTTCTGCAAAGCATGAAGCTGTTGATGTTGTAGTAGAGGCTGGAAAAATTTTAACTGAAAGAAAAGTAACATTTGAATTTGAAGAGGAAATTCAAGCAGATGCAGCTCTAGTGGCAACAGTAGGATTGAAGAAAGCACCAAATTCTAAAGTTGCAGGACAAGCAAATATACTTATATTTCCTAATTTAGCATCTGGAAATATTGGATATAAATTAGTACAAAGACTTGCAGGTGCAGCTGCCTATGGACCATTAATTCAAGGGTTAGCGTCACCAATAAATGATTTATCTAGAGGATGTTCGATAGATGACATTGTTAACTTAAGTGCTATAACTGCTGTTCAAGCAGTATAACAATAAAAAAATAAAAGGGAGAAAAAATGAAAGTATTAGTAATAAATGCTGGTAGTTCATCACTTAAATATCAGTTAATAAATCCAGAAACTGGAGAGATTTTTGCAATAGGTCTATGTGATAGAATTGGGATAGAAAATTCTAAATTAGAATATGAAGTTCCAAGTAAAGATTTCGAATTAGAATTAAAAGAAGATTTACCAACTCATAAAGTTGCTCTTGAAAAAGTTTTAGCAGCTATTTTACATACTGAACATGGAGTTATTTCATCTATTGATGAAATTGATGCTGTAGGTCACAGATTAGTTCATGGTGGAGAAGAGTTTGCACACTCTACACTAATAACAGCTGATGTTATGGAAAGTATTAAACAAAATATTGAACTAGCACCACTTCATAATCCTGCTAATATAATGGGAATTGAAACAATTATGGAACTTATGCCAGGAAAACCAAATGTAGCAGTATTTGATACAGCTTTTCACCAAACTATGCCAAAAGAAGCTTACATGTATGCGTTACCATACGAGGACTATACAGAATTAAAAGTTAGAAAATATGGTTTCCATGGAACATCTCATCTTTTTGTTTCTACTACAATGAATGAAATAATGGGAAATCCTAAAGAATCTAAAATAATTGTTTGTCATCTTGGAAATGGAGCATCAATATCAGCTGTAAAAAATGGAAAATCTGTAGATACTTCTATGGGATTAACACCATTACAAGGACTAATGATGGGAACAAGATGTGGGGATATAGATCCTGCTGCTGTTCTTTTCATAAAAGGAAAAAGAGGACTTACAGATAGCGAGATGGATGCAAGATTGAATAAAAAATCTGGTATTTTAGGAATTTTTGGAAAATCTTCAGATTGTAGAGATATGGAAAATGCTATTAAAGACGGAGATGAAAGAGCAAAATTAGCTGAAGCTATGTTCATTTATAAAATAAAGAGTTATATAGGAGCTTATGCTGCAGCCATGGGTGGTGTAGATGCAATTTGTTTCACTGGTGGAATAGGTGAAAATTCAGCTACTATGCGAGAAGGAGCTGTAAAAGGTTTAGAGTATATGGGTGTTAAATTAGATACAGCAGTAAATTCAGTTAGAAATAAGGGGAATGTAAAACTTTCTGCTGAAGATTCTAAAGTACTTATTTATAAAATACCAACAAATGAAGAGTTAGTAATAGCAAGAGATACAAATGCTATTGTAAATAAAAAATAATTAAACTAAATTTTAGGAGGAAAATGAAAATGAGTATTAAAATGAAAACTATGGATGGAAACGAAGCAGCAGCTTGGGCTTCGTATGCCTTTACAGAAGTTGCAGGAATTTATCCAATAACACCGTCAACACCAATGGCTGAATACACTGATGAATGGGCTTCAAGAGGACATAAAAATATGTTTGGAGTACCTGTTAAGTTAGTAGAAATGCAATCAGAGGCAGGAGCTGCAGGAACTGTACACGGTTCTCTACAAGCAGGAGCTTTAACAACTACATATACAGCTTCACAAGGATTATTACTTAAAATACCAAATATGTATAAAATTGCTGGAGAGTTACTACCAGGAGTTATTCATGTTTCTGCGAGAGCATTATCAGCTCAAGCTTTATCAATATTTGGAGATCACCAAGATGTATATGCAGCTAGACAAACTGGTTTTGCTATGCTTGCTACAAATTCAGTACAAGAAGTTATGGATCTTGCAGGAGTTGCTCATTTAGCAGCTATAAAATCAAGAATTCCTTTCATGCACTTCTTTGATGGATTCAGAACTTCACATGAGATTCAAAAAGTTGAGGTTATGGATTATGATGTATTAAAAGGTTTAGTAGATATGGAAGCTATCCAAACATTCCGTGATGCTGCACTTAATCCTGAGCATCCAGTAACAAGAGGAACTGCTCAAAATGATGATATTTATTTCCAAACTAGAGAAGTATCAAATAAATTTTATGATGCTGTACCTGATATAGTAGAGAAATATATGAATGATATTTCAAAAGTTACAGGAAGAGATTATAAGTTATTTAATTATTATGGAGCACCAGATGCTGATAAAGTTATAATTGGTATGGGTTCTATGATAGAAGCAGCTAAAGAAGTTGTAGATATGATGACTGCTACAGGATCAAAAGTAGGTTTGTTGTCTGTTCACTTATATAGACCATTTTCTACTAAACATTTCTTAGCACAATTACCAAAAACTGTTAAAAAAATAGCAGTTTTAGATAGAACAAAAGAGCCAGGAGCATTAGCTGAACCTCTACATTTAGATGTTAAATCTGTATTCTATAATACAGAGAATGCACCATTAATAGTAGGAGGAAGATATGGTTTATCTTCTAAAGATGTAACTCCAGATCAAATAGTTGCAGTTTATAATAATCTTGCACTAGCTGAGCCAAAAGATAGATTTACTGTGGGAATAAATGATGATGTTACTAACCTATCATTAGATATACCAGAAAATGTAACTATTGAAATTGCTGGTCAAACAGAGTGTCTATTCTTTGGATTAGGTTCTGATGGAACAGTTGGAGCAAATAAAAACTCAATAAAAATAATTGGAGATAAAACTAATTTATATGCACAAGGTTATTTTGCATATGATTCAAAAAAATCAGGTGGAGTTACAAGATCTCACTTAAGATTTGGAAAATCACCAATTCACTCTACTTACCTAGTAACAAAGCCAGACTTTGTAGCTTGTTCAGTGCCTACATATGTAACACAATATGATATGATATCTGGTCTTAAAAAAGGTGGAACATTCTTATTAAACTGTATCTGGGATAAAAATGAGGTTATCACTAACTTACCAAACTCTTTTAAAAAGCAATTAGCACTTAAAGAAGCTAAGTTATATACAATAAATGCTACTAAGTTAGGAACAGAAATTGGTTTAGGAAACAGAACTAATACAATAATGCAATCTGCATTCTTTAAGCTTTCTAAAGTTATTGATTTTGCTGAAGCGCAACAATATATGAAAGAATATGCAGAAAAAACATATGGTAAAAAAGGTGATTCAATTGTAAAAATGAACGTTGATGCAATTGATCAAGGAGCTGGAAAATTAGTTGAAATAACTGTTGATCCTACTTGGGCTAATTTACCAGTGGAAGAAAAAGTAGCTCCAAAAGTTGGAGGTTGTTCAGGATGTACTGGAACAAAAACAGAACAATTCGCTAAAAAAATAGCTGCTCCAGTAAATGCAATAAAAGGAAATGATCTTCCAGTTTCAACTTTCTTAGGATATGAAGATGGAACATTTGAAAATGGACTTTCAGCTCTAGAGAAAAGAGATATCGCAGTAGTAGTACCAAAATGGATCAATGAAAACTGTATTCAATGTAATCAGTGTTCATATGTATGTCCACATGCTGTAATAAGACCATTCTTATTAACTGCTGAAGAAATAAAAGCAGCTCCAAACGTTCTAAAGACTATACCAGCTGTAGGAAAAGGAATGGAAGGATTAAGCTATATAATGCAAATCTCTCCTTTAGATTGTACAGGATGTGGATCATGTGCACAAGTTTGTCCAGCAAAAGAAAAAGCTCTAGTAATGTTACCAGTAGCTGAATCTAAGGAAGCAGGAGAAGTAGTAAATGCTAAATACCTATTTGAAGAAGTAACTTATAAAGATGGAATTATGGATAGAACAACAGTAAAAGGATCTCAATTCTCACAACCATTATTTGAATTCCATGGTGCATGTGCAGGATGTGGAGAAACTCCATATATTAAAGCTATAACTCAATTATTTGGAGAAAGAATGATGATAGCTAATGCTACTGGATGTTCTTCAATATATGGTGGATCAGCTCCATCAGCTCCATATACTACAAATAAAAACGGACATGGACCATCATGGGCTTCTTCTTTATTTGAAGATAATGCTGAATTTGGATTTGGAATGCAAGTAGCGGTAGAAACAATGAGAGATAGAATACAACATATATTTGAAACTGCTCAATTACCAGCTGCAATTAAAGAATTAGGAGCAACATGGATCGCTAACAGAACAAGTGGAGCTATAACAACTGAAGTTACTGAAAAGCTTGTTCCATTACTTCAAGAGGCTTCAATATCTGGTTGTACTAGTAGTAAAGAGATTGAATCATTAAAGCAATACCTAATCAAAAAATCTCAATGGATGTTTGGTGGAGACGGTTGGGCTTATGATATCGGTTATGGAGGATTAGATCATGTATTAGCAACAAATAATGATATTAATATTCTAGTAATGGATACAGAAATTTACTCTAATACAGGTGGACAGGCTTCAAAATCTACTCCAACTGGTGCGGTAGCAAAATTTGCTGCAGCAGGAAAATCAGTAAAGAAGAAAGACCTTGGAGCAATAGCAATGTCTTATGGACATATTTATGTTGCACAAGTTTCAATGGGAGCAAACCAAGCTCAATATTTAAAAGCTGTTAAAGAGGCAGAAGCTTATAACGGACCATCTTTAATAATTGCTTATGCACCATGTATAAGTCATGGACTTAAGAAAGGTATGGGAGCATCACAATTAGAGATGAAGCTTGCAACTGAATGTGGTTACTGGCCAATGTACAGATATAATCCTACATTAGAAGCTGAAGGAAAAAATCCTTTACAGATTGATTCTAAAGCTCCAGCATGGGATAAATATCAAGAATATTTGATGGGAGAAGTTAGATATGCTACTCTTGCAAAATCTAAACCAGTAGAAGCTGCTGAATTATTTAAACATAATCAAGCAGAAGCACAAAGAAGATGGAGACAATATGAAAGATTAGCTGCTATGGATTTTAGCACTGAAAAGAAAAACTAATCATATAAAATAT
>SAMEA5043675__coassemble_164_pt1 | contig 16508 bp, 16 predicted proteins | sample SAMEA5043675__metabat2_low_PE_002 | metagenome-assembled genome bin SAMEA5043675 (sample SAMEA5043675) | Gadus morhua
TGACCATGATACAATAGATGGATTAGAACGTGCTCTTAAAGCAGGAGTAGAGAACAATTTTGAAGTAATACCTGGAATTGAGTTATCTACTAATATATTAGGAAAAGAAGTACATATTTTAGGTTATTTTATTGATACTGAAAAACAAATTTTTTTAGAGAATATAAAAAAAATAGGATTGATACGAGAAAATAGAAATAAGAAAATTTTAGAAAAACTTTCAAAATATAATATAAATTTAACAATGGAAGAATTGAAAAAAGAGGCCACTGGAAATATTATTAGTAAGGTTCATATAGCAAATTTACTTTTAAAAAAAGGTATAGTCTATTCAAAAGAAGAAGCATTTAGAAGCTATTTAGGAATGAATGGTGTAGCTTATGTGGAAAAAAATAATTTTACTCCAAAGATGGCTGTTGAAATGTTGAAAGAGAATGGGGCAATAGCCTCACTTGCTCATCCTTTACTGTATTCAAAAAAAATAAGTGAGATTGAAAAACTTATTTTAGAACTTATTCCTTTAGGTTTAACAGGAATAGAGAGTGAATATTCAAAATGTTCTAATAAAGAAAAAAAAGAAATACGAGAATTAGGAAAAAAATATAATCTTATTTCTACAGGTGGTTCTGATTTTCATGGTGGAAATCGTCCAGGAATAGATATAGGGGCAGAAGGGATTACTTATTCTGAATTTCTATTTATGAAAAATAGAGCAAAATTAATAAAAAATAGATGAAAAAGGAGGAAATGATAATTTTTTATTATCATAAAAAAGAATGATTATAGTAACTGGTGCTGCAGGATTTATAGGAAGTGCATTTATTTGGAAGCTTAACTGTATGGGTATAACAGATATTTTAGCTGTGGATAAGCTTAGAGATGGAGATAAATGGCTTAATTTGAGAAAAAGAAAATATTCAGATTGGATGGATAAAGAATTGTTGTTTTCATGGCTTGAAAAAGAGGAAAATGCAAAAAAAATAAGCGGGGTCGTTCATGTAGGGGCTTGCTCAGCAACAACTGAAAAGAACGGAGATTTTTTAATGTCAAATAACTATGAGTATACAAAGACTCTTTGGCTATTTTGTGCAGAAAGAAACATTAATTTTGTTAATGCTTCTTCAGCAGCTACTTATGGTCTTGGAGAGTTAGGATATAACGATGATATGAGTATAGATGATTATCAAAAATTAATGCCTCTTAATAAATATGGATATTCTAAGAAGTTTCTTGATGATTGGGCATTTAAACAAGAAAAAACTCCTAACCAATGGATTCATGTTAAATTTTTTAATGTTTATGGTCCTCAAGAATACCATAAAGAGAGAATGGCTTCAATGGTATACCATACTTTTAATCAATATAGTGAAAATGGAAAAGTTAAATTATTTAAATCTCATAAAGAGGGTTATAAAGATGGAGAACAGTTAAGAGATTTTATTTATATAAAAGATGTTGTAGATATATTATATTTTTATTTGTTTGAAAAAATAGAATCTGGAATTTATAATCTAGGTACTGGAAAAGCTAGAAGTTTCTATGATTTAGCTTTAAATACAATAAGAGCTAAAGAAAATAATCTTAATATAAATGGTGAAGACGTTATAGAGTTTGTTCCTATGCCAGAAGATTTAAGAGGGAAATATCAGTATTTTACAGAAGCAACAATGCAAAAATTAAACCGTGCAGGTTATAGTAAGCCTTTTTATACTTTAGAAGAAGGAATAAAGGATTATGTGAAATATTTAAGTGCTGAAGACTCTTATTTATAAATATAATTGGAGATGGAAATGATTGAATTTTTAGTAGTAATAATACTGTCTATTGTGGAAGGGTTAACAGAATTCTTACCAATAAGCAGTACTGGACACCTTATTTTAACAGAAAATTTATTAAAAGAATTTATACCAAATTATACTCTTAGTAAAAGTTTTATGGATACTTTCATGATAGTTATACAATTTGGAGCAATAATAGCAGTGGTTGTATGCTTTTGGAATGATATCTCTCCATTTACATTAGATCACAAAAAGTTTAAAAGTAAAATGATTTTATGGAGTAAAATTATAGTAGGAGTGATTCCTGCTGGTGTCATAGGGATATTAGGTGAAGAAATTATTTCAGAGTTTTTTATGGACAATATATATATTATAGCAACTACACTTATTTTTTATGGAATTATATTTATTATTATTGATAAAAAATTTAAAAGGAATGTAATAGTATCTAGTCTTTCTGAAATAACTTATAAATTAGCATTTATAATCGGTATTTTTCAGTGTTTAGCAATGATACCAGGGACTTCAAGGTCTGGTGCAACTATAATAGGAGCTCTATTATTAGGATTCTCACGACCTATTAGTGCAGAGTTTTCATTTTTTTTAGCAATCCCAACCATGGCTGGGGCAACACTTTTAAAGCTTATGAAAAATGGAATGACTTTTAATAGACATGAGTTACTTCTTATTGTAACAGGAACAGTGGTATCTTTTTTAGTTGCTTATGCAGTTATAAAATGGTTTATGGGATATATAAAAAGCAAAGATTTTACTGCTTTTGGAATTTATAGAATTATATTAGGGATAATTATATTTTTAACACTAATTTTTTAAATATAGAAAGGGTGAACTAAATACTTAGTTCACCCTTTCTATAAATAAAAAAGATAAAATATGAATTTTATCATATTATCAAATGAGGAGGATACATTGAAAATAATTTCAAATTATAATATATCTGAAAATAGTCTTAATGAATTTTTAAGGGTATTAATTCCAGAAGCAGAAAATAATATTTTTAAAGTTGAATTTTCTGAAGATGAAAAAAAATTATACCTTAAAATTGAATGTGATAATTTAATTGAGAAATATGAAATAAAAAATTATCAAGAAAAAATAGAAGATCAAAAGAAAATATTTTTAAAAACGTCTTTATTAAAATTTTATAATAAAAGTTATTCTTGGGGTGGACTTATAGGAGTTCGTCCGACTAAAGTTGTAAAAAAATTGTTTGCATTGAAATTTTCTGAAAACGAAATAAAAGAGATTTTAAAGGACTTATATTTAGTAAATAGTGAAAAGAGTAGATTACTTATGGATGTTTTAGAAAAAGAAAAGAAGATTATGAATAAAAATGGAACTAATATATATATTGGAATTCCTTTTTGTTCAACTAAATGTAAATTTTGCTCATTTGCATCTTATGAAATTAATAGTCCTGTTGGAAAATATTATGATAATTTTTTAAATTCACTTTTGGAAGAAATCACTCTTACAGGTGAATTAATAAAGAATAATAAAATTATGATAGAATCAATATATGTTGGTGGTGGAACTCCAAGCATTTTAAGAGAAAAAGATTTAGAGAAAGTGTTGATAAAAATTCAGCAAGAGATACCGAAAATAGAGTTAAAAGAATTTACTTTTGAAGCTGGTAGAGAAGATAGTATTACAGATGAAAAACTTGAATTGTGCAAAAAATATGGAGTTAATAGAATTAGTCTTAATCCTCAAACATTTAATGAAATAACTCTTAAAAATATGAATAGAAAATTCGATAGATTACATTTTAATAAATGTTATTTGAAGATAAAAGAATTAGGTCTAATATTGAATATGGATTTAATATTAGGATTACCTGGTGAAAATGAGGAAGATATGCTAGCAACATTAGAAGAGATTCGGAAGTTTGATATTGAAAATTTAACTATCCATAATTTAGCGTTGAAAAAAGCTTCTGTTCTCTCAAAAGAGTTAAAAGAGGAAAATATTGAAATTAAATATGAAATAGTAGAGCAAAAAATAAAAGAGATAATTGAAGAAAAAAAAATGTTTCCTTATTATATGTATAGACAGAAAAACAGTGCTGATTGGGGAGAAAATATTGGATATTCCATTGAAGGAAAAGAATCAATTTTTAATATTGAAATGATAGAAGAAAATCAATCTACTTTGGGAATAGGTGGAGGAGCAATTACAAAAAAAATAAAGCACATTGATGAAATTAAATATGATATAATAAGAGTTATAAATCCAAAAGAACCAGCGACTTATATTAGAGAAATGAAAGATAGATTTTTAGGAAAAATAAAAATTTTTCAAAAAATATTATCAATTACTCTAATGGTACTTAATTTATCTTTGTTGGTTGGACCTTTGTCTACTGATTTATATGGGAAAGGAGAACTGATCTTTGGCAGTAACACTATTACTAATAGAGATCTTCGCCTAGATTTAAATGAAACAAATCTAGAGGAATTATTAAATAGTGGTATTACCATGAAGATTAGTAAAAAAATAATTGAATATAGAGATATAACTGGAGGATTCACTTCTGTAAATGAACTAAAAAGAATTTCAGGGATAGGAGATGCAACATTAAAAAAACTTCTTCTTAAATTAAAAATCGAAAAAGATTTTCAAAAGAAAACTTTAAATATAAATACAAAAAATGATATTGAACTTAAATATTTTGGATTTACAAAAAAAGAGATTAAAAAAATACGAAAATATCAAAAAGAACATATTAAAATAGAAAATAACTTAATATTAATGGAATTATTAACAGAGAAAAGATATAATATTTATCGTGATATTGTAGATTATAACTAAAAATAGAGAGGTGAAAAATGGATAGAATGATAAGAGGAGTCAGTAAAAATGCTAGATTTATTCTGGTTGATTCAACTGATCTTGTGAGAGAAGCGAATAAAATACATAACTGTACCCCTGGAGCAATAACTACTTTTGGAAGATTTTTAACAGCAGGAATATTAATTGGTGCAACTGTAAAGGGTGATGATTTACTAACACTTAGAACGGAAACAGATGGATTGGTAGGACAAATGCTTCTAACTGTTAATAGCAAAGGAGATATAAAAGGGTATTTAGAGTCACCAGGAGCTGGGATAGAAAATTCAGATGTGAAAATTTCTGAATTTCTTGGAACTGGAATACTAAGAGTAATAAAGGACATGGGTTTAAAAGAACCATATATAGGAATGTCTGAAATGAATAGTGGTGATTTAGCTCAAGATTTAGCATATTATTATTATACTTCTGAACAGACTCCAAGTGTAGTTATATTAGGGGTAAGCTTTGACGAAACTGGTGATATAGAATATGCTGGTGGATACATGATACAATTACTACCAGATTGTGATGATTTTTTTATAGATAAATTAGAAGAAAAAATAAAAGCAATTAGAACATTTACAGAGCTAAGAAAAGGTGGAATGGATTTAGAACGGATTATAAAATTAATATATGAAGACATGGATATAGAAGATGGAGAGGGTGAACTTTTAGTAGAGGAATATAAAATTTTAGAAGAAAAATCTATTCAATATTCTTGTAACTGTTCAAGAGAGAAAATGTTTGATAAAGTTATAGTTATTGGAAAGGAAGAGATTGAAAATATAACATCTGAAAAAGGTTCTTTAGATGTTGAGTGCCATTTTTGTGGAGAAAAATATAAATTTATAGAAGAAGATTTTAATTTTTAAAAAGGAGCCCCTAATGAAATTAATAGATACTCATTGCCATTTAGATAATGAAAAATATGATATAGATAGAAAGGAAATTATAGAAAAAATATCAAAAACAATGGAGTTTGTAGTAAATATTGGATATGATTTTGAAAGCTCGAAACGTTCAATTGAATTAGCTCAAAAAAATTCTAATATATATGCTACAGTTGGAGTACATCCAACTGAGATTGGAGATAATTTTTCAAATGAAAATTATATGGAACTAAAAGAAATGTTGTTAAATGAAAAAGTGGTTGCATTAGGAGAAATTGGTTTAGACTATCATTGGATGACAAAAACTAAAGAAATCCAAAAAAATTGGTTTAGAAAGCAAATGGAACTTGCAAGAGAATTAAAAAAACCAGTAGTGATTCATACAAGAGAAGCAATAAAAGACACCATTGATATTTTAAAAGAATTTAAGGATATATATGGAGTCATTCACTGTTATCCAGGTTCTTATGAAAGTGCTACTGAAATAATAGATAATTATTATTTTGGTGTAGGTGGAGTATCAACATTTAAAAATTCTAAAACAACTGTTGAGTTTATAAGACAAATTCCTCTTGAAAGAATAGTTATTGAAACAGATAGTCCTTATCTTACACCAGAACCCTTTAGAGGGAAAAGAAACTTACCAGAATATGTGGAGTATGTAGTAGAAAAAATTGCTTCAATAAAAGAAATAGATGTAGAAACAGTTATAGCAATTACCAATGAAAATGCTAAAAAATTATATAAAATAGGTGAAAAATGATATTTGGATTAGGTAATGATATTATAGAAATTAATAGAATTGAAAAAGCTATTAGCAAAGAGGGTTTTAAAGAAAAAGTATTTACAGGAAAAGAATTAAAATTAATTATTTCAAAAGGAAATAAAGCAGAAACTTATGCTGGAAGATTTTCAGCAAAAGAAGCAATTTCAAAAGCTTTTGGAACAGGTGTTAGAGGTTTTAAATTATTAGATATAGAAATATTAGAAGATGAATTGGGAAAGCCAATTGTTTTTCTTAAAAATAATTTATTATTAAAATATAAAGATTTTAATTTAAGTGTATCAATTTCACACTCTAAAGAGTATGCTACAGCCGTGGCTATAGTTGAAAAATAAAATTAAAAGGGGGATAATATAACTTTAAGATAGTAAAGTTATATATAGAAAATGGATATATTAGAAATAAAAAGAGGGTTTTCAAAGTTAGAAGAAAAATTAAAAGATATAAAGGAGTCTCTTTGACTTAGAGATTAAGCTTGAACGAATAAAAACAATAGAAAATTTAACTATGGAAGATGGATTTTGGAATGATAAAAAGCAAAGTCAAAAACTTATAAAAGAAGCTAGTGAATTAAAAGACATCACAGGAATATATCTTGAAATTATAAAACATCATGATGATGTGGAGTTATTAATTGAATTTGCAGAATCTGGAGATGAAGAATCAGCAGAAGAATTAGAAAACTCTTATAATAAATTAATTGTAGAAATTGATATTTTTGATACTCAGTTGCTATTAGATAATGAGTATGATTTTAATAATGCTATAGTAACAGTACATTCAGGAGCTGGAGGAACCGAATCTTGTGATTGGGCTGAGATGCTATATAGAATGTATTCACGATGGTGTGATATGAGAAAATATAAAATTGTTGAATTAGATTATATGTCTGGTGATTCTGTAGGTGTGAAATCAGTTACATTTTTAGTTCAAGGTCCCCGAGCTTATGGTTATTTAAAAACAGAAAAAGGAGTTCATCGGCTAGTAAGAATTTCACCTTTTGATGCAGCTAAGAAACGTCATACTTCATTTGCCTCTTTAGATGTAATTCCAGAAGTAGATGATACAATAGAAGTTAATATAGATACTAGTGATTTAAGAATTGACACTTATCGAGCTGGTGGTGCTGGTGGGCAACATGTCAACATGACTGATTCAGCAGTAAGAATTACTCATATTCCAACAAATGTAGTGGTTACTTGTCAGAAAGAAAGGTCTCAAATTGCAAATAGAGAAACTGCCATGAAAATGTTACGTTCTAAACTAGTTGAAATAGAAATTAAAAGAAAAGAGATGGAGATGAAGGCAATTCAGGGTGAGCAAAGTGAAATTGGTTGGGGAAATCAAATTCGTTCATATGTTTTTCAGCCTTATACCCTTGTAAAAGACCATAGAACAAATTATGAGAGTGGAAATATCAAAGCAATTATGGATGGTGAAATAGACGGTTTTATAGACGCTATGTTGAGAAACGCTAAAATAAAATAAATATAAGATGAAATTATAATATATATTATAATAAGAATCAAGAAAAGAAATTTATTAGGAGGGGTATATGAAAAAATTAAAATATTTTAGCCTGTTTACTTTGATAGGTGTATCCATGCTTACTTTGATAGGTATATCCCTAGTTCTTATCTCTATTTTTTCAAAAGGAGACTTAAGTGGTTCTGGAACCGCTTATTTTGAAGTATCCCCAGATTCAAAATATATCGTTATGTGCGTATATCCCGATAAAGATAGTTATCAGATGTTAATGACACCAGAAAAAAAGGTGCTGTTTGCTAAAAAGGTCGGTAGAAACGAATACGCTATGAGTGGTGCAATCTGGATGAATAGAGATAAAGATGATGTCGATAACGACTATGTTGCAACTTATTATGATAGTGAAATCATATTACCTCCTTCAAGATTCCAGCAGATTTATGCATGGCTATTTGTGAGTATTACCAGATTTAATATCAATAATATGGTAATGAAACCTTTGAGGTAAATATATAACATTCAACTTATGGGCAACAAGAGAGTCGACAATTGGTGACCTTTTATTTTAGGTTAAATAATTCCAGAAGTAGATGATACAATAGAAGTTAATATAGAGACTAGTGATTTAAGAATTGACACTTATGGAGCTGGTAGGCAATATGTCAACATGACTGATTCAGCAGTAAGAATTACTTAAATATTAAATAAAATTATAATATATATTGTTATATAGAGATAAATATATTATAATAAGAATCAAGAAAAGAAATTTATTAGGAGGGGGAATATGAAAAAAATATTTTTAATTTTTATAGTTTTATTTTCATTTTTAGGCTGTGAAAAAGAAAGAGAGAACAATTCATTAATTATAGCTCAAAATGGAGGTCCTAAAACATTAGATCCACAGATGTATAACGAGATACCAGCTCTATTTATAACAAAACAAATTTTTAATACACTTTTAACTACTAGTGAAAAAGGAGAAATAATTCCAGAATTAGCAGAATCTTTTGAATATGTTAATGATAAAGAAATTATTTTTAAGTTAAGAAAAGGAGTGAAATTTCACAATAATGAAGAACTTACAGTTAAAGATGTCATCTTTAGTTTTAAGAGAATGACTACTAAACCTGGAAGTAAAATTATGGTAGAGGACATAAAAAAGATAGAAGAAATAGATAAATATACTTTTAAGATCCTTCTAAAAAAACCTTCAGCACCTTTATTATATTCTTTGACATATCCCTTAACAGCTATTTTGAATGAAAAGGATACAATGGAAAAAAATGATGAAGTTGCAATAACTCCTATTGGAACAGGTCCATTTATATTTTCTGATTGGGGAAATGGGGAGAAAATTGTTTTGCTTTCTAACAAAGATTATTTTTTAGGGAAATCAAAACTTGATAAATTAACTTTTAGATCTATTCCTGAAGGAAGTAGTCGACTTGCTGCATTGGAATCTGGAGAGGTTGATATAGCTACTTCAGTATCTTCAATAGATAAAGGTATTATTGAAAATAATCCTTTATTAAATCTAGTTTCAGAGTCTACTACAAGTACAGAAATACTATATTTAAATTTAAAAGATAAAAATTTTGAAAGTAAAGAAGTTAGACAAGCAATAAACTATGCTATTGATAAACAAAGTATAATTGATTCATTATATTTAGGTGTAGGTAAAGTTGCAGATACAATAATAAATCCTAAAGTTTTTGGTTCATATCAAGAAGGAAAAAAATATGAATATAATCCTGAAAAGGCAAAAGAATTATTAAAAAGTGTTGGAAAAGAAAAAGGTTTATCATTGACTATTTGGACAAATGATAACGTTACAAGAACACAAATTGCTCAAATAATCCAAGCTAATTTAAAAGAGGTAGGAATAGATCTTAAAATAGAGGTCTTAGAGTGGGGATCTTATCTTCAAAGGTCTGCATTAGGGGAACATTCAATACTATTAGGTGGTTGGGTAGCAGGAACCTCAGATGCTGATATAGTACTATATCCACTTGTTCATTCAGCGTCAGCTGGTGGTGGAGGAAATAAATCTTTTTATAGTAATAAAATAGTAGACGAGTATATTGAAGAAGGAAGAAAAATTTCAAAAATAGAAGATAGAAAAAAAGCATATAAAGAGGTTCAAACTATAATTGCAGAAGACCTTCCAATAATACCATTATTTTATAAAAGTGATATTATAGGAGTTAGTAAAAAAGTTAAGAATTTTAAATTTGCTCCCTCAACAATCCATAATTTTTACAAGGTAGAAAAAGAACTTTAAAATTTTAGGAGGATAAAATGAAAAAAATTGATCTGGATTATGTTTTAAAAATTTCTAAAGAACTGATAGATATACCCAGTGTTGTTGGATTTACAGATGAAGTTACTAAAAGAGTAGAAAAAGAAATAAAAAAATATGGACTTAAATCTTTTTATACTAAAAAAGGAGCATTGATTGCAACTGTAGATGGAGAAGATAATAAAGAAGCTAAAATGATTTCTGCTCATGTTGATACTATAGGTGGAATAGTAAAAAGACTTAAAGAAAATGGAAGATTAGAACTTACAAATTTGGGTGGAATTATCTGGGCAGGTGTAGAGGGTGAAAATGTTACTATCCATGCCTTTAATGGAAAAAAATATACTGGAACTTTAATGCCGATAAAGTCTTCTGCACATGCTTATGGAGACGAGGCAAGAGAGACTATTAGAACCTCTGAAACTGTAGAAGTACGTTTAGATGAAATTTCTAATTCAAAAGATGATTTAGAAAAATTAGGAATAAAAATAGGAGATTGTGCTTCTTTTGAGCCAAGAACAGTTATTACAGAAAGTGGTTATATAAAATCAAGATATTTAGATGATAAGCTATGTATTGGTCAGGTTTTCGGATATTTAAAATACTTAAAAGAAAATAAGTTAAAGCCAAAAAATAAATTATATATTTATTTTTCAAATTATGAGGAAATAGGACATGGAATTTCTATTATTCCTGAAGATGTTACAGAGTTTATTGCGTTAGATATAGGAATTGTTTCTCCCATTTCAATGGGGGATGAAAGAAAAGTTTCAATTGCAATGAAAGATAATAAAACTATTTATGATACTCAAGTAAATAGAAAGTTAATTAATTGTGCAGAAAAAAATAAAATTGGTTATACATTAGATTTATACAATAGATATGGTTCAGATGCTAGTGGAGTAGTACTTCAGATGGCTGATGTGAGAATTGCTTGTATTGGACCAAGTGTTGATGGTTCACATCATTATGAAAGAACTCATATTGATGGAGTAAAAGCAACAATAGAATTAATGGTAGCCTATCTATAAAAGAAAGTGCCAGTAGCTATGCTACTGGCACTTTCTTTTATATTATTTTATATTAATTTCAACAAATGGTTGCTTATTTCCCTTATCTAAAGGAATAATCTGCTCTTTAACAGTAGCAAAATTTATTTTTTTTAAGTCTATTTTTCTAATGGTATTATTATACATAGTGTGGTAATAAAATTCTTTATTGTTTAAATCAATAACAGAAGTCCATTGAGTTGCACTAGGTAAGTTTTCAGGGATATATTTTTTATCTGGAAATTCAATACCAATAGGAATATCAAAATTATTTAAAAGATGAAACCCTTGTACAACAGCATTATATCCTGTTTTAGGAATATAATCATTTTTAAGATGGAAAAATGCTCTTACAAATCTTGATGGTGGTGTAATATCACCAGGTAATCCAAGAAAACCAGAACCTGTACCAAATTGTGATAGAGTAATACCATTTGTTTCAAGACTTTTAGTAGAGCCTGGACGTAAATTAACATAATTATTTAAATTTTTAAGTTGCCACTGGTAATCAGGAGAATTAGTTAAAACACCTACTTTATTTTCAAAAATATTTACTTTACCATTTTCAACGATTTCAATAACAATATTGCCACCTTTACTATCTGCTATTCTCCAGTGACCAGTAGGTTCAGGAGTACCGTCAGATTTATATGCAACAGGTGTCACAGTAATTTTCTTTAGACCTTCTTTAACTTCTTCAACAGTAGAAAAATTTGAAAGAGCCCATCTTACTAATTCCATGTCAATTATTGAATTTTTAACATTTTTAGCATCGTATGGAGCTAAACTACCGTGTCCAGGAAAAAAGAAAATTCCAGCACTTAATCCTGCTTCGTTAACTCCTTCTCCAATAAAAGTATTGTCAACAAGTGAAATTCCAACAAAACCATATTTACCAGTCCATGCATGTCCTTTTCCACCTTTGGAATTTGGAGATTGATATTGCTTTTTTTGAGGTGATATAATAAGATTACTTAGTAATATACTTTCTCCCCATTCAATTGTTCTAGCTTGAATATGTTTTTTATCTTCACTAACTATTGAAATACCTGTACAACTATAGATAGGTGTAGTTAAAAAATAAGTTCCCATTGTAATTAAAAAAAGTATTTTTTTGATAATTTTACCTCCGATTTAGTATTATATTATAAATGAAGAAAAAGAAAATTAGAATTAATCTTCCCCATCAAAATAAGTTATTTCAGCTGTAGCTTCATACCATGCCCCTTCCTCATCTTCTCCATTTTCTAGGAAGAACTCAACTTGTACATCATCTAGAGTAAAGCCGATAGAGCCGGTTTCAGGAACAGTAAAAATTTCAATTTTATTAAATTTTATTTTTTCAATTTTTGTTGCTAAATTCTCTGCAGTTTCAAAAAGCTCATCTAAATCTTCTTTCAGATAGAAACCTTTGTCAGAAAAAACTCTATTTAATTTTTCTATTTGTGATAAAACTTTTTCACTTAACAAAATAATCAACTCCTATTTTATAATATTTTTTAATTTATTAATTTTTTTAGCAAACCATAAAAACAATCTAATTTTTTTCATTTCAAATTCAATTTTATCTAAAGATTGTATCATTTGCTCTTCAATTTCAAGATCAGATCTATTAATTTTATTTATCATATTTTGATTCCTTTTGAATTTTTTAAGTTAGTTATATAATAAAAAGTAATATTATCAAGAATATTTTCATTTTTTATTATTATAAATAGAAAAAAATATTTTTATATATAATTATAGATAGTACTTTCTTTTAATTCTATTGTCAACATTTAATTTCAGAGAAGGAATTTCTATGGTGTATTGTAGAAGAATTTAGATATTATTAAAAAGATAAATAATTTGATATTTTTCATCATATAAGTTATAATAGTAGTAGATATAATCATATTTTGTTTAAGGAGTCTAGATGGTTGACTGTATTTTAATTGGAGTTGCAGGTGGGAGTGGAAGTGGAAAAACTACAATAGCCCATAATTTAGTAAAGGTATTTTCTGATGAAGAGGCGATTTTAGTAGAGCAAGATGCCTATTATAGAGAATTAGAAGATTTAAGTCTTGAGGAAAGAGCAAAGGTGAATTTTGATCATCCTTCTTCAATTGAATTTTCTTTAATGAAAAAGCATTTGGAGAACTTAAAAAATAGTATTGCAATTGAAAGACCGATATATAATTTTAAAACCCATTCAAGAGATGATAAGAAATTAAAAATAAATCCATCAAAAATAATAATTGTAGAAGGAATTTTAATTTTTTCAATAAAAGAAATAAGAGATCTTTTCGATATTAAAATATTTGTCGATACAGATGCTGATGAGATGTTACTTAGGAGAATAGAGCGTGATATTTCTGAAAGAGGAAGAAGTTTTCAAACTGTGAAAGAACAGTATTTGAAAACTGTAAAACCTATGTATTTAGAATTTTGTGAACCGACTAAAAGATATGCCGATATAATTATACCCAGAGGTGGGGAAAATACAGTGGCAATTAACATGGTTATTTCAAATTTAAAAAGGCACCTAAAAAAATAATAGGAGTAAATATGATATTATTAAAAGGGATAATTACAGGAGTTATATTATCATTACCATTTGGTCCAATGGGGATATATTGTATGGAAAAAACCTTATCTGAGGGAGAAAAAGAAGGTTATGCTTCAGCCTTGGGTCTTATTACAGCCGATATGCTTTATGGGTCATTAGCCTTTATTTTTATTCTTACTGCAAGAGAACATATTGAAAAATATGAACTTGCTATAAAAATTATTACAATAATATTTTTATTAATATTAGGTTATAAAAAAATGAAAGGTACTATAGTCCTTTCTGATACTGGTGATAGAGGAAATTCACATTTTCAAAATTATTTTACTGCCTTTTTTTTAGCAATAATAAATATAACCAGTACTTTGGTATTGCTAGGGATATTTGCATTTTTAAATGTACATAATGGAAATATAGTTAAGCTTATTCTTGGGATTTTTATAGGTGGTTTTTCCACGTGGTCATTGACGATATATTTATTATCACGTTTTAGAAGAAAAATTAACAATGTGACAATAACAAGAATTTCAAAGGCGACAGGTGTCATATTTGTAGCTTTTGCTTTTGCAACAACTATTGAAGTTTTTATTAAGCAGCTGAATAATTGAAAGTGAAAAAGAGGAGTAAAATTGGAACAATATAATAAAAAAAATAAAATTGCTGTTGCCATTAGTGGTGGGGTAGATAGTTCAACAGTTGCATATTTACTAAAAAAAGAAGGGTATGATATTTTTGGTGTTACAATGAAAACTTATAAAGACATCGATGAAGATGCTGAAAAAGTTTGTAAAGCATTAGGAATTCCACACTATATCTATGATGCAACAGCTAGTTTTAAAGAAAAAGTGATAGAGCCTTTTGTAAAAAATTATACGGAAGGATTAACTCCTAATCCTTGTCTTGTTTGTAATAGATATATAAAATTTGATACTCTTTTAGAGTTTGCCCAGTCAAAAGGAGCAGATTTTATGGCAACAGGACATTATGCAAGAATTGAAGATGGAACACTCTGTGTTGGAAAAGATACTCAAAAAGATCAAGTATATTTCCTAGCAGGAATTAAAAAAGAAAATTTGAAAAAAATAATTTTTCCAATAGGAAAACTAGAAAAAAATGAAGTTAGAAAACTGGCAGAAGAATTAGGAATAAAAACATATGCAAAAAAAGATTCTCAAGAAATTTGTTTTGTTGATGATGGAAAATTAACAGAATTTTTAATTGAAAAGAGTAAAGATAAAATAAATGTAAAGGGAAAAATTGTAGATACAAATGGAAAGTTTTTAGGGTTTCATAAAGGAATAGGATTTTATACAATTGGACAGAGAAAGGGATTAGGAATATCTTCAGAAGCCCCTCTATATGTTGTGAAATTAGATGCTAAAAACAATCAAATTATTCTTGGTACAAATGAAGAACTTTTTACTGATAAAATAATTGCTAAAAATTTTAATTTGTTATATTTGAATGACTGGAAGCAATTAGAGGAAAAAAATTATTATATTAAAGTTCGTTCAAGAGATAGCTTACATTTATGTAAAATTAAAATTATAGAAGAAGAAAAATTTGAGGTTCAAGTTTTAAATGACAAAGTTAGAGCTGTTACACCAGGGCAAGGAATTGTTATTTATGATGAGGATAGTAAAATAATTGCAAGTGGAATAATAGTTAATGAATAATTATTAAATAAAGAGTAATAATTAAGTAAGAACAGTAATCATTTATATTATAAAAATAAAGAAATTATGAAGTTTTTATGTTAAACATTGGAAATAGATTTATTGAAAAGAGAATTAGAGATAATGAAAAGTGTCAGTGTAAACTTTATAAAAAGATTTGATGATAATTTAATTATTTACTATTAATTTCTATTGTATCCCTCATTTATTAATTTTTATAATGAGGGGTATTGTGATTAAAGGAATATTTAATAGGTTAGGAGAGTGAAAATAAAGTGAAATTTTTTGAAGAATTATTAGAGAAAGCCAAAAATAAAAAAATAAAAACAATTGTAGTTGCAGCAGCTGGAGATGAAGATGTTATATTAGCAGTTGAAAAAGCGAGAAATGTAGGAATAATAAAGGCTATATTAGTTGGAGATGAAAAAAAAATTCTTAAAATTTTTTATAAATATAAAATTCTTGTTTCAGATTATGAAATTTTAGATTATTCAGATGTTGAGATTGCAAGTAAGATTGCAACTACAATTATTCATGATGGGAAAGGCGATATTTTAATGAAAGGTTTTGTGGATACTTCAATAATACTGAAAGCTGTGTTGAGTGGAGAATCTAATCTTCGAATAGAAGGAAATTTATTGTCACATGTTGCAATATTTGATATAGTGAATCAGCCTAAAATTAGATTAGTAACAGATGCAGCTATGAATATTGCACCTACATTAGAAGAAAAAAAGAAAATTCTTGAAAATACAGTACAAGTAGCACATTTATTAGAAATTCCAACTCCAAAAGTTGCAGTACTTTGTGCAAAAGAAAAAGTATCTCCTAAAATGCAAGCTACTATTGATGCTGAAAAATTACAAAAAATGAACGAAAATAAAGAAATAGAAAATTGTATCGTTGTAGGTCCCATTGCTTTAGATGGTGCTATATCAAAAGAGTCAGCACTTCATAAAAATATGAAAGGGGCTATAATGGGAGATGCAGATATTTTATTAGTACCTAATATTGAAAGTGGGAATATTTTATATAAGGCTTTAACTTACTTCTGTGAAAGTGAAAATGCAGGTCTAATCGTCGGGGCAAAAGTACCTATTGTTTTGACGTCTAGATCAGATTCAGATGAGACAAAATTTAATT
>SAMEA5043675__coassemble_165_pt1 | contig 15699 bp, 13 predicted proteins | sample SAMEA5043675__metabat2_low_PE_002 | metagenome-assembled genome bin SAMEA5043675 (sample SAMEA5043675) | Gadus morhua
CTAGTCCTATGTCAAAATGGATAACAGGACAACTTTTACCTATTAATGGTGGTGGAGAACAAGAATTAGATTAATAATAATAAAAACCTCTAGTAGCAATTTAGCCACTAGAGGTTTTTATTTTTTATCTTTATTTTGCTACATTTCCTACAACATTAAGTGCATCCCAAGTTCTTGAAAATGGTGGTGAATAACATAAATCTAACATTCCTAATTCATCTACTGTCATTTTAGAATGAATTGCTGTTGCTATAGTATCAACTCTTAAAACAGCTCCTCTCTTTCCAGCGATTTGTCCCCCTAAAATTACTCTGCTTTCAGCATCATAAATAATTTTAATGAAAATATCTTCCTGACCTGGATAATAATTAGTATGATCTTTATCTTTAATAAAAACAGTTTTATAATTTAAACCATCTTTTTTAGCTTCTGCTTCAGTTATTCCTGTTCTTCCTGCTTCAAAGTCCATAACTTTAACTGCTGCCGATCCTAAAGTACCTTTAAATTTAGTTGGTACTCCTGCTAAATTTTCTCCTACAACTCTTCCAATTTTATTTGCAGTTGTTGCAAGAGGAATATACATATTAATTTTTCTTACTGTATTATAAACTGTTGCTGAATCTCCAGCAGAATAGATATCTTTAATAGAAGATTCTCCATTCTCATTAATTATTATTGCTCCATTTGGTAATGTTTCTATACCAGTTCCTTTTAAAAGTTCTGTTCTAGGTCTTATTCCAGTTGCTATAACAACTATATCAGCATCATATTCACCATTAGTTGTGATTACTTTAGATACTTTACCATCTTTTTCTACAAATTCTAGAACTGTTTCTGAAAGGTGTAAATGAACGTTTTTATGACTTCTCATTTCCTCTTCTAAAAGATCAGTAATTTCTGCATCAAAACTATCTGGTAAAATTCTATCTGATAATTGAATAATTCTAATTGAATCTTTCTTTAAGTGTGACATTGCTTCAGCAGTTTCAACACCAATATATCCAGCTCCAATAATAATTATGTTTTGATTTTCTTGTTTTATTGCTTCTTTTTTTAATTCAATTCCATCAACATACTCTTTTAATGTAAAAACATTTTTTAATTTTATGTTTTTTATTGGTGGTAATATGGCAGAAGCCCCTGTTGCTACCATTAATTTATCATAATTATCTTCTGTTACTTCATCTGTTACTAAATTTTTTACTGTAACTGTCTTTTTTATAGCATCCACACTTAAAACTTCGTGCTTAATTCTTATATCCATTCCAGCTTCAATAAATTTTTCAACAGGACGTGCTATCATATTATTAGGACTTTCGTAAAAATCTCCAACATAATATGGTAATCCACAAGCTCCCCAAGAAACAATATCAGTTTTTTCATAAATTGTGATTTTAGCTTCTTTATTCATTCTTGAAGCTTTTGCTGCAGCACTCATTCCTGCAGCTACTCCACCTATTATAATAATTTTCATGATTTCTCCTTTTATTCAAATCTCACTTTTTTATTCTTCTTCTGCAATTTCTGTAGAAGAATATATTTTTTCATCTATTTCACCTAATAATTTAGCTGTCATAACTCCAGCTGTCATTGAACCACTTACGTTAAGTGCAGTTCTTCCCATGTCAATTAGAGGTTCTATTGATATTAATAGTCCTACTAAAACAACTGGCATATTTAAAGATGATAATACTATTAGAGCCGCAAAAGTTGCTCCACCACCAACACCAGCAACTCCAAAAGAACTTACTGCTATAATTGCAACTAATTGAATTAAGAAAGATGGAGTTAATGGATCTATTCCCATTGTAGGTGCTATCATAGTTGCTAGCATTGCTGGATATATTGCTGCACAACCATTTTGTCCTATAGACGATCCAAATGTAGCAGAAAGGTTAGCAATTCCTTCAGATACTCCTAATTTTTTAACTTGAGCTTCTACATTTAACGGAATAGAACCTGCACTTGTACGTGCTGTAAACGCAAATGTAAGTACTGAAAAGTTTTTTTGAGCAAACTTTATTGGACTTAACCCTACTAGACTAATTAATAATAAATGTACTAAATACATTAATATCATTGCGATATATGATGCCAATACAAATTTACCTAAGTTTAAAATTGCCTTAACATCACTTGTTGCAACTACTTTTACCATAAGAGATAACACACCAAATGGAGTTAATCTTAATACAAGTGTAACCATTCTCATAACTACATCATGAATTGCATTTACCATATCTTTAAAAATTTCTAATGATTTAGGTTTTTTCTTTCCTATTCCCAATGCAGATATTCCTACGAATGCTGAAAATATTACTGTTGCAATAGTTGAAGAACCACGTGCTCCTGTCATATCTTTAAAAGGATTATCTGGAATCATTTCTACAAATTTAGCTACAAAAGAAGCTGTTGTTGCTTCAGTTGCTTTATGAGCTAAAAAGTGCCCTCGTGCTACTTCTTCAGCTCCAGCTTTTAAATCTGCTGCTGATAATCCAAATACAGATGTTACTCCTATACCAATAAGAGAAGCTATTATAGTAGTTCCTATTAGGATTCCTATTACCATTCCACTCATTTTTCCAATTGATTCTCCAGATTTTAAATTAATTATTGCTGATGTTATAGAAACCATTATTAAAGGCATAACTATCATTTTTAAAAGACGAACATATCCATCTCCTACTAAATTCATATAAACCATTGACTCTTTTACTACGTTACTTTCAGGTCCATATTTTAACTGTAAAACTATACCAAAAACAATTGCCATTCCCAAGGCACCAAATACTCTTTTTGAAAATGATACAAATTTCGTTTGCATTATATAAAGAACTAAAATTAAAACTAACATTACTACTATATTTATTAAAACTAACATGTTTCCCCCTATTTTTTATAAAGTCTTATTTTTTACATTAATTTTTATTAAAAATTAATTATCTCTATACTTTATTAAATAAAAAAATTACTTAGTTACCATTATTTTTAAAATTGTCTTATCTGTTTCTTCCATTGCTTCTCTTCCAATTAAACAAGCATTCATTATAGTCTTTTCTATAGACTCATCAACAATACCTTCATCAGAACCTATTACTATTCCTTTCTTTGCCAGAATAGCACCTTGTATTCCTGCACTAACTCCTGTTGCTACTTTAAGTGCACAACCTGGTTTTGCTCCATCACAGAACATACCTGTTATATTCCCTAAAATATTTTTTATTGTTCCCTCAATCTCAGGTAATTTTCCACCCATTAAATAAGAGATTCCACAACTTGAACCTGTTGATGCAATAACACATCCACACAGTGCTGAAAGTCTTCCTAAATGATTTTTCATATGAATAGCAATTAAACTACTTAAAGTAACAGCTTTTAAAAGTTCCTCTGGAGTAACTTTCATTCTCATTCCTACTGCTATAACTGGAACTGTAGCTGTTATTCCTTGGTTTCCTGAACCTGAATTTGTCATTACTGGAAGAGTTGATCCTGCCATTCTAGCATCTGAAGCTGCTGCTGTCATTGCTATTGCATAGTTTTCAATACTGTTTCCTAACATTTCATTTTCACTATTATCTAGTCTTGTTTTTCCAACTTTTAGACCATAATCATTCAACAGTCCCTCTTCCGCTATTATGGTATTCAACTTTATAGCTTCTTCCATAAATTTTATTTCTGAGCAATCTACATTTTCAATAAATTCAAAAATAGATTTCACAGTCATAAAATCACGGTTTCCTGAGTCTTCTTTAGAATTTTCATTACTACATTCGGCCTTTTTTTCTAAAATTACTTCACCATTTTTTTCAATTTTTGTAATGTTAGCATGCATATCTTTTATTTCAACAGCTGCCCATTCTTCACCTGAAAAAACTTTTGCTTTTATATAAAGTTTGTTAGGTACCGTACTTAATTTCATAGTTATATAATTACCTTCTAACAATTTTTTAGCTTGCTCTACATTTTCTTTGGTAATAGACTTTAATACTTCCAATTCTGCTGTTTCATCTCCACCAACAATCCCCACTGTAGCTGCAATATTAATTCCTTTCATTCCAGTTCCTGGAATACCTACACTCATTGCATTTTTCAAAACATTACCTGATAATGTCAATTCTAAACTTGTTGGCATTTTTCCCAATACTTCTCTTGCTTTTGCAGCTGCATAGGCAACTGCTACCGGTTCTGTACATCCAAAAGCTGGCACAACCTCCTCTTTTAAGACTTCATAAAATTTTTCTTTCAACATTCTCGCCCCCTTTATTTTTATTACAATATTATAATTAAATAATATTGCTCCTTGTTGCCCTTCTAAATACTCCAATTTCTCTTATCCATCCTTGGATTTATTTATTAAATCTTTTATTACCTCACTTGCAATAATCAACCCTGCTGTTGCGGGAACAAAAGAAATACTTCCTAATTTTCTAAAATTTCCTCTTCCCTCTTGATTTTCAGCTTTCTTTACTTCTTCAAGAGAATAAAGTACTTTTAAATTTTTTCCTATCCTTCTTTTTCTTAATTCTTTTCTTATTATTTTAGCAAGAGGACAAGCTATTGTTTTTTCTATTTTATCTATTCTTAACTTCAATGGTTCCATCTTATTAGCTGTCCCCATTGAAGAAATAATTTTTATTTTATATTTCTCTGCCATCTCAATTATTTTTATTTTATGAGTAATTAAATCAATAGCATCAATAATATAATCATACTTTACATTATCATTAAAAAATAATTCTGAATTTTCTTCTGAAAACATTTCTTCAAAAGAATTAATTTTTATATCTGGATTAATACTTTTGGCTCGTTCCTCTATTAACTGCACTTTAGGTTTTCCAACATTACTTTGTGTTGCTATAATCTGTCTATTTAAATTAGATATATCTACAACATCAAAATCAATTATTGTTAACGTTCCAACACCAGCTCTTACCAACCCTTCAACTACATATCCTCCAACACCACCCATTCCAAAGATGATTACATGAGAATTTTTTAATATTTCTAATTTTTCTTTCCCTATTAAAAGTTCTGTTCTTTGAAACATTTTCATACTCCTCTATATTACTTCCATATTTCAATCCTGTTTTCTTACATTAAGTTGAATATATCATTACTTGTAACATAAATAATTAAACATATCAATATTATCATTCCTGCTGTATGAACTCTTTCTTCTAGTTTTTTATTTACTTTTATACCTACAAGCTCTAAAAGAATAAATATTATTCTTCCACCATCCAATGCAGGAAAAGGTAGTAAATTAAAAATCCCAACATTAATCGATAATAATATCATTAAAAATAATATTGTTTTGAATCCACCTCTACTGGCTTCTCCTACAACTTTTATAATTCCTAAAGGACCAGAAATCTCCTCTTTGTTAACTTTTCCTGTAACAAGCATTTTAAATCCATTTAAAATTTGAGAAGATATATTTACAAAGTCTTTTGAACTTACTTTTAATCCTGAGATAATATTATACTTTTCTATTTTAAATTCTGGAGTTATTCCCAAATAATAATTTTTATTTTTTTCATTATAATTTAAAAGGATTTTTTCATCTATTATTTTTCCATCTCTTAAAATTTGAGTATTTGCTATTTTTTCTTTATTTTTTTCTGGAACTTTTTTTAAAGTTTTTCCTATATCATTCCAATTACTAATTACATTTCCATTTATTTTTTTTATTTCATCACCAGGAATTAGAACACTTGCCCTCTTTTCATTTTCTGAAATTATGGCTCCTACAATAGGTTTTTCACTTATAATAGCTTTTCCGTTCATTAGTAGTGTTATGTAAATTATCAAAAATGCCATTAAAAAATTCATAGCAACTCCTGCAAAGAGAACTATAAACCTTTGAAGAGCTGATTTTGTATTAAATCCATTCTCCACTTCACTCCCAACTTCCATTCCTTCAATATTTACAAAACCACCCAATGGAATACTTCTTAAAGTATATAAAGTTTTTTCCCCTTCATAGGAAAATATTGTGGGTCCCATACCTATAGCAAATTCTTTAACTGGTATTTTAAACATTTTAGCTGAAAGAAAATGTCCTAATTCATGAACTACAATAATTGAACCTAAGACTAGTATTGCTATTAATATTTCCATTATCCCTCCTATTCTTCATTATAATTACTAGATTATAATTACTAGCTATTTTTAATTTCTACTTCAACAATAGAAATTACCTCTCTTCTTATTTCTTCCACAGTTTTAATTTTTTTTATCTCATTATTTAAAGATACACATAAAACTTCTTTCCATCCCTCTTGTTTAGCTATTTCACAAGCATTTTCATGTGATTTTTTTAAATATTCTTCATCTTTTTCATGAATATCTTTTAATGTTTCACCTGTTATTTTATTTTTTCGTTCTGCCATTAATTCAATTGCACTCTCAGTTGGCATATTAAGAAATATTACTAAATTAGGTTTTGGTATTCCAATTTTTTCATATTCTAAATCTTTTAACCATTCTAGATATCTTTCTTTCTCTACTTTATCTTTTATTTTTGAAGCTTGATGAACCATATTAGAAGTAGTATATCTATCTGTAATTAATATTCCACCTGTCTTATAAAATTCTTCCCACTCTTTCTTATAAGACGCATATCTATCTATTGCATACATCGTTGAAACAGGATAAGGATTAATATTTAATGCATCTTTTCCAAATTCTCCAGCTAAATACATTTTTACAGGTTCACAAGCTGGGCTGTCATAGTTTGGAAAAGAGATTTTTTTCACATTAAAACCTTGTTTTTTTAATTCTTCAAATAGTAAATTACTCTGTGTTTCTTTCCCACTTGAATCTGTTCCTTCAATTACTATAATTTTTCCTAATTTATTCATCTTTTCTCCCACATACCCTGTTCTATTATTTTTAATTATTTATTTTCTTTTTTGAATAATTATTATATACCCATTCTCTTACTTCTTTATCTGTTTTTTTAATCACTTCTATACAATCAAATTTCACTAATTTATGCTCTTTCATTGCTTCTTTTATAATTTCATAAATCTCTAAAAACTTTATTTTTCCTTCTAAAAATAACTCTACAGCAATCTCATTACTTGCGTTAAATACACAAGGCATACTTCCACCCATTTTTCCTGCTTTATAAGCTAATTCTATTCCTAGAAAAGTCTCATTATCAGGCTGCTCAAAAGTTAATTTATTTAGTTGTTTAAAATCTAAAAATTTCAAACTAGAATTAAATTTTCTTTCAGGATAGGTAAAAGAGTAGTAGATTGGTAGTTTCATTTCTGGAACTCCAAGTTGTGCAATTACACTAGAATCACAAAACTCTACCATGGAATGAATTATACTCTCAGGATGAATTATTACTTCAATATCTTCATATGAAACATTAAATAAATAATGTGCCTCTATAATTTCTAGCCCTTTATTTACAAGTGTTGAAGAATCTATTGTGATTTTTTTTCCCATTGACCAGTTAGGGTGTTTTAAAGCTTCTTTAACAGTGACATTTTCTAGGTCCTGTTTTTTCTTACCTCTGAATGTTCCACCACTAGCTGTTATTATTATTTTTTTTAATTCTGACCTTTTTCCACCTTGTAGTGCTTGAAAAATAGCAGAATGTTCACTATCAACTGGTATTATTTCAGCTTTAGGATACTCTTTTAATAACCCATTTATATATTCCCCAGCTACAACCATTGTCTCTTTATTTGCTAAAGCTATTCTCTTAGAATTTTTGATTCCAGCTATTGTAGCTTCTATTCCAACTGCACCACTAATTCCTGTTAATAAAATATCATATTCTTCTAATTCAGCTAAAGCTTTTAATCCCTCTTCTCCTAAAAATATTTTTTTTTCAGGAAATTTTTTTTCTAAAATTTCATATCCTTCTTTGGTTCCAATAGATATATACTTAGGATTAAACTCTATTATTTGCTCTATTAATAATTCATAATTATTATTTCCACTTAGTGCTACCACTTGAAAATAATTTTCTGAACTTCTGATTACCTCTAAGGCATTGACTCCTATACTTCCTGTTGAACCAAGGATTACTATTTTTTTCATAACTTTTATTACACTCCTAAAGTATATCTTTCCTATTAGATTAATCTATAAGAATTTTAACAAATAGTAAATAACAGGTAATAAAAATATTAAACTGTCAAATCTATCCAAAATTCCACCATGTTCACCTAAAATTTTACCTGAATCTTTTACCTTAAATTCTCTTTTAAAGATTGATTCAGCCAAATCACCTATTTGAACAATTATACCTATTATTATTCCAGAACTTATCAATTTCCATAAAGGAAAAGTTTCATCAAATATATTAAATACTTCATTTATACCATACAATGCTAGAACAGTGAAAAATATACCACCTAAGCACCCTTCAATTGATTTTTTAGGACTAATTTCACTAAATCCCCTATTAAAAAATTTTCTTCCCACAGCAAGTCCTGTAAAGTATGCAAAACTATCACATACCCACACTAATACTTGAATAGTTAATAGTAATTTTCCACCATTTTTCATTCCAGAAATTAAAAGCATATGAGAAAAGAATATTGATACATAAACTATCCCTAATATTGTTGTTCCAAGTTCATAACTTGTATTTTCAACTTTATTTTTCAAAACTCTAAATGTCATAATTGCCAAAACTAAAAATATCAATATTTCAGAAATTTTTAAATCTGATTTAAAATATATAATATTAGGTATTAGTAATGCAGTTATACTACCTAATATTATATATGGAGATTTTTCTTCAGTTTTTGCCATGGTATAGAATTCTAAAATTCCAACACCTACAATTAGATTTACAAATATTAGAAGTGGTAAACCACCATTATAATATATATATCCTAATATTGGTATCCCTATTATTGAAATTATTACTCTATTCCACATCTTTTACTCCTCCATATCTTCTATCTCTACTTAAATATTCCTCAATAGCAAGATCTAAATCTTCTACTCCAAAATCTGGCCACAATTTATCCGATATACATATTTCAGAATATGCCATTTGCCAAAGTAAAAAATTAGATATTCTAAATTCTCCACCTGTCCTAATTAATAATTCAGGGTCTGGGATATCGTTATATAAAAATCCACCCATTTCTTCCTCTGTTATATATTTAATCCCTGAAGAAATAATTTTATTTATTCCATCAACAATCTCTTTTCTTCCACCATAATTAAATGCAATATTTAGAGTTAGAGTTTTATTTTCTTTTGTTTCTTCAATTAAAGAATCCATACTTTTTAATAAAGTAGCTGAAACATTCTCTCTAGATCCTGATATCATAAATCTGATATCATTTTCCATAAATGTTTTTTTCTCTTTTTCTAAATATAGTTTAAACAGAAGCATCAAAGCATCAACTTCAGTACTAGATCTTTTCCAATTTTCAGTGGAAAAAGCATATACAGTTAGAAATTTTACCCCAATTTCTGTACAGTGTGTAACTATTTTTTTTAATGTTTCACTACCTTCCTTATGCCCCACTGTTCTTGGCATAAATCTCTTTTTAGCCCAACGTCCATTTCCATCCATTATTATAGCAATATGTTTCGGAATTCTATTCTGTTCCAAATCAATTCCTCCTTAATCTATTAAATATTACTTTTTAAAATGCTTTTAGTAAGGCCTTTATCTATTTTTTATACCCTTCAGGATTACTTTTATGCCATTTCCATGCAGTTTCTATTATTGATTTTACAGTTGTGTATTGTGGTTCCCAACCAAGTTCTTTTTTTGCTTTTTCTGAACTGGCTACAAGAATGCTAGGATCTCCAGCCCTTCTTTCTGAAAGAATAGCCGGAATTGGGTGTCCTGTAACTTCTCTTGAACTTTCTATAACATCTTTAACAGAAAAACCTTCACCATTTCCTAAATTGTAAATCTCACTATTTCCGCCATTTTCTAATCTTTCCAAGGCTTTCATATGAGCATCAACCAAGTCCATAACATGAACATAATCTCTAACACAAGTTCCATCTGGTGTATTATAATCAGTTCCATATATTCCAACATTCTCTCTTTTTCCTAAAGCAACTTGTAACACAATAGGAATTAAATGAGTTTCTGGATTATGATCTTCTCCGATTTCTCCTGTTGGGTAGGCTCCTGCTACATTAAAATATCTTAAGGCTGTATATTTTATTCCATAAGCCAATTCACACCATTTTAAAAGTTTTTCTACCCCTAGTTTTGTTTCCCCATAAGGATTAGTTGGGATAGTTAATTCAGTTTCTAGTATAGGAATATTCTTAGGTTCTCCATATGTTGCCGCAGTTGATGAAAACACTATATTTTTCACCTTATATTTCACCATAAATTTCAAAAGTGAAGTTGTTCCCATCATATTATTTTCATAGTATTTTATTGGATTTATCATACTTTCACCAACAAGTGAATCTGCTGCAAAATCTATTATTCCATCTATTTTGTTCTCACTAAATATAGTATCCATAAATTTCTCGTCTCTTAAATCTCCAAGAAAAAATTTAGCTCCTAAATCAACAGCAATTCTGTGTCCACTCTGCAAATTATCTATTACTATTACTTCCTTTCCTTTTTCTAGAAGTAATTTCACCATATGACTTCCAATATAACCTGCTCCACCACAAACTAATATTGCCATCTTGACACCCCTTTATAGTATTTTAGGTATAATATTTATTCCCATTACTGGACCACTATGTGAACCAATAGTTCCACCAATTACATAACGATTTTTAGTCTCTACTTTACTCAACTTTAGGAGTTCTTTTCTTATCTTTTCAGCACCTTCATTTTCCTTGGCGCTTCCACCCCAACCAGTTTCTACAAAAATACTATTTTTACTACTTTCTTCTTTAACTTTTTTTATTAAATAGTTAATGGCTCCTTTTTCTCCAAAAGCTTTTCCTGATAAAGTTACTTCTCCATCTTCTATTTTCAATATAGGTTTTAAATTTAAAAATCCACCAATTACTGCAGAGGCTTTTCCAATTCTTCCACCTTTTTCTAAAAATTTCATATCATTTACAACAAAATAAATTTTATTTTTGCTTTGAATATCATCTAACCATCTTAAAATATCAACAAAAGTTCCATTCTCTTTTGCCATTCTACTAGCTTCTAGAGCTTGATATCCCAGTCCAAAAGTTACACTTTTAGAATCCACTATAGCAATCTCATTTTCTTTTCCTAGCATTCCTCTAGCAACTCTAGCAGCTTGCTGAGTTCCACTTAGTTTGCTACTTATATGAATTGAAATAATTTTTTTATAACCTTTATCAAATAATTTTTGATAAAGATTTCTAAAATCTGCTGGTGAAGGTTGCGAAGTTTTTGGTATTCCCTCATTTGTTAGCATATATTTCCAAAACTCTTTTTTATTAATTTCAACTCCTTCACGATAGTATTCATCTCCACCTAAATTTATTTTAAGTGGTATTATACTAATATCCAAGTCTCCTATCAATCCTTGTGTTAAGTCTGAAGTTGAATCTGTTACAATGGCAATTTCAGGCATGTTTGGATCTTTGTTTTCTATATAAATATAGTATGGATAATTATTTTGTCCTCCAACTATTTCTTGATATTTTTTTTCATCTTTGATTTTTCTTAAAACTATATTGGCTTCCTCAGTTGACCCTTTTCCAATAACTGTTAATATATTCAAACTATTTATGGTAACATAATTTTTATATACTTCTTTTACTAAGTCTTCTAGTTTAGTACTTTTAAGAGTTATATTTCCATTAATAAGTGCAATATAATCATCTTTTTGGATTTCTAAAGTCCCAACTTTTGTGTCCCTTACAGCTTTAGTTATTTCAATAGAATAATTTCTACTTTTTTCTTCTAAAATTCTCTCTAATTTTTCTTCTCTATTTTTGATTACATAATTTCCTTCCAGCATAGTAGTAGTTTCTAAAACAGTTATCTCTTTAGTTGTACGTTCTCCTACTAATTTAGCTGTTCCAATTATATTTTTGTTATTTGGTAATATTATTATTCTATCACTTTTAATACCTTTTATACCCTCTTCTATATCAGCAACACTTGGATTTTGTGTTTGACCACCAATTAGTACGCCGTCAGCTCCGTTATTTAAAAATAAATTTCCTATTTCTGAATTATCTGCAATTGCAAAATACCCAATATCTCCAACTTTTTTTTGAGAATACATATATTTTTCTACCTGTAAATTTCCGTTTTTACCTTTTTTGTTATCTAACATAATATTTTTGTGTTGAATTTCCATATTTTCTATTTTGATATTATTCAAATTTCCATATTTCCCAGCTATTTCCAAAACTACCCCAGGATTATTTGTATGAATATGAGTTTTTGTTTTTCTACTTGTTTTTGCACAAACCATTGAGTCACCCAATGGCAATAATAAAGCTTTATATTCATTTAAATCTATTTCACCTGATTCTATAACAAATTCAGTACAATATTTAAATAATATCTCTTCTGTAGAATGGTTACTCACCACTTTATCAAATTTTCCTCTTCTTTTAGACTGTGATTTAATTATTCTTTCTAAATCTTTCAACATTTCAGGGTCTGCTATAGATTTTTCAAATCCTTCAAGTATATAAAAAATACCCATACCACCAGCGTCCACTACCCCAGCCTCTTTCAGTTTTGGTAATAGATTCGGTGTATCATCCACTGCTTCTTTTGCTACATTTTTTACATGTATTAGAAAAAGAACAAAGTCATTTTTATCCCCTTTGTAGTTAAGAGCTTCTTCTGCTACTCTTCTAATAACAGTTAACATTGTCCCCTCAACAGGATCTGATACAGCATTATATGCCTTTTCTCTGGCCAAATCAAATGCCTTGGCGACAACTTCCACATTTGCTTCTTCATGTCCTCTCATTCCATCTAAAAAGCCCTGGATTATTTGAGATAATATTGTTCCTGAATTTCCTCTCGCTCCAAGCAAGATAGATTCCGATACTAGTTCTATAAGTTCATCCATTTTCACTTCATGGTTCAATTTTATTAAATCATTTTCTACAGCTTGTAATGTCATAGACATATTTGTCCCTGTATCTCCATCTGGTACAGGATAAACATTTAAATCATTTAACACATCAGAATATTTAGACAGCCATCTACTAGCCGCAATTAATAATTTTACAAGCCTCATGGCGTTTAGCGTTTTTACTTCAATTTTCATTTATTCACTCCTTAAAAAGTTGGTGGTGTAACTACCCAAATAGCTTTGGTAAATTTATCTGTATTATTTTTAAAACGATGCTTTTTACTAGATTTAAAATAAAAACTATCTCCACATTTTAGTGAATGTATTTCATCTTCAAGATATATATCAAGACATCCCTCTATAACAAATATAAATTCTTCACCTTGATGATTATAATAACCTCTTCCACTCTCACCATAAGGACCTATTTCATATAATATTGGTTCCATATGTTTTTCCACATTAGAAGATGTTAATAGTGCCATTTTAATATTTGAGTCAACACTTGTGATATAGCGTCTTTCATCTTTTTTCACCATATCTAATTCTTCACTCTCTTCTTCAATCAAATAGCTTACTTTTACACTTAGTAAGTTTGCTATTTTTTTTAATGTCTCAATAGATGGTGAAGCTTTTTCTTGCTCCACTTGGGATATAAAACTAGCTGATAACCCTGTCATCTCTGCAAGCTCTCTTAATGAAAACTTTTTTTTAGTTCTCGATTCTTTTATTTTTTCACCAATTCCCATCTTCTACACCTCTCGAGATAAAAAATTATCTATATCATTATACAGGGATTTCTCTTTTTTTTCTAGTCTATTTTTTATATCTGGATTATTCCCCTTTAAATTATGATACTCCATATAGTTATCAAAATGAAATTTCCTATCATTCCTGCTACAAAATCATCAAGAACAACTCCAACTCCACTACCAAATTGCTGTGAACGATCAATAGGTCCTATTTTAGTAATATCTAATATTCTAAATATTATAAAAGCTAAAACAATAGCTAAAACAATCTCTTTTATTCCATTGGGATTTATTAAACAAATAGTTGTCAAAAACCCCAATACTTCATCTATAACAACTTTTTGTGGGTCTTTCACTTTATATATTTCACGCTCACAAATATCTGATACATACACTGCCAATGCAAAAAAAGTCATTAAAAATATAAAGTAAAAAGAGTTATATAGCATTTCATTAGGAAAAAATCTTTTCAAGAAATTTAACCCTAAAAATATAGGAATTCCACCTAAAGTTCCAAAGGTTCCTGGTGCTTTTTTCATTTCTCCTAAACCAAACCAAGTTCCTAATCTTCTTGCCATTTCATGATTCATCTAAAATACTCCTTTCCAGTAATTATAACCGGCATTTTCTTTTTCAGGATCCTTTTTTTCTTGAATCCCTTTAATAATATTTTCTATTTCCACTAAATTTTCATCTCTAAATTCTAGCACTGCTTCATCTACATTTAATTCTCTTATCTCTTTCATACGATCTGTTATGTCAAGAGCTTTTGTCAGATATATTTCAGTGTTTCCTAATTCATTTCTTTCCACAACAAATCTATCACCCATATCATTATTCAACAAAGTTTTATCAGCTAAAATTCCAGCTTCAATATGCATAATCTTCGCTTTAGAATAAATTAAAAGTCCTTTTTTTAGCTTAGTTTCTCCTATATTTTTTATTCTTTCAAAACTAAGTTCTGGAGAAAGCATTACAGTTTCTATTTTACTGTTTTTTGCTAAAATATCCATTGCATATTTATTGGTAATATTTAATGACCAATGAGTTGTTAAATTTTCATTAGGGTTTTTAACAAGATCTAAGAAGTTATAAGCTAAATTTCCACTGTTTTTTACTTTCCCTATATTTCCCTCTTTCACTATACTTACTCCACTATAGTAAACTTTTGATATTCCCAACTCTCTAACTTTTACTTCTTGCTCATTAGTTTTTACAATGGCAGATAATAAAATCTCTTTTTGGGTATCTAGTTCACTACTATTTTCCTCTTCTTCTAAAAATATCATTTCAGTTTCTACTTCTCTTTTGTATCCATCTAAAATTTTCTCTATTAATTCTTCAGCACAATCTCTTTTCATATTTTTTATTATAGAAATAGGAATAAAGACAGAACCATCTAAAGTAACCTTACTCTTTTCTTTATTTAAAGTAAAGGTAGTTTCTCCAAGTTCACTTATTTTATTTAATATTTCTTCTGGTTCCAAAGCTTTTTTCGAAGCCTCTTCAACTAATTTTTCACCAACTATACTCTCTTCAATAAGGTCTCCATATAGATTTATATAACTAAAAGTTAAAGTAGGAAATTCTCCTATTTGACCTTTAAATTCACATGTTATCTCGATATTTTTTTCAACTATTTTTTTCTCATTTGATATTGAATCAATAGTATCCTTTGAATAAGTTCTATATAAGTATCTTGACCCTACTGGTGCATCTTTCATCAAAATAACTTCATTTTTTTGTCTCACAGGAGTCTTTTCAATACTTCTTCCTTCTTTTATCTCTAATCTATTAATATACATGCCACCTAATTTTTCAAAGGTTTTAGAAACAAATATTATTCCATCACCAAATCTTAGTTCTTCACATAAAAGCACTTCTTTACCACTAAAATCTCCAACTTTTTGCCCTAAATTAGATGAATAATTTTTATTTATTATTTGAGTCGC
>SAMEA5043675__coassemble_166_pt1 | contig 15467 bp, 11 predicted proteins | sample SAMEA5043675__metabat2_low_PE_002 | metagenome-assembled genome bin SAMEA5043675 (sample SAMEA5043675) | Gadus morhua
TCAAAGGAAAGTTTCCTACTGGAATAAAAGAGTTTGGAATCATATATTTAGGTAATGTTTTTTCTAATTCTTCTCTTATTTTTTCTTCTATTTTTCTATTTTCGATTAAAGTACCATTTTCTCTCATTTCATTATTAATATATGTACAAATTAATAATGAATTATTTGCATTTGGGAATACTTTTGCTCTTTCAACAAAAACAAGTTTTTCCATTGCTACTTCTATTTCTTCTATCTCAATTCTATACCCTCTGATTTTCACTTGTGAATCTTTTCTTTCAATAAAATCAAGTTTTTTTTGAGAGTTAAGAACACAGATATCACCACTTCTATAATATTTTTTTCCTTCAATATCAATAAATTTTTTAGAAGTTTCAGTCGCATTATCCCAATAGCCTTTTCCTAAACAATCTCCACCTATAAGGAGTTCCCCTACTTTTTCATCTTCTTTTTTTTCCAACAGAACTTCACAATTATCAATAGGAAGTCCTATTGGAACTGTCTCCTTTGTATCTTCAAGAATATCAAAAATATGAAATACACTTCCAACAGTTGTTTCGGTAGGACCGTATTCATTAATAATTTTACAGTTAATACCAAAATTTTCTTGTGCCTTTTTAGCCGTTTCTCGTCTTAGCTGTTCCCCACCAACTATAATTAGTTTCATTTTTTTCTCACCATTACTAAGAGCATTTATCATATCCAAATGAGTTGGTGTAATTTTCATTGAATTCATTTCACTATTTTCAAAAATTTTCTTTAAATAACCTGCATCAACTCTTTCTTTAAACATTTCTAATTTACCTCCACAGCATAATGTGGTAAAAATAGCTGTCAATGATAAATCAAAGGATATTGAAGTAAAAAAACCAAAAATTGTTTTCTCGTCAATATCATAATTTCTAATAGAAAAATTTATATAGTTACAAAAAGTTTTATATGCTATTGTTACTCCTTTAGGATTCCCTGTACTCCCAGAGGTGTATATAATATATAGAGGGTCTTCCTGTAAATAAGAATTAGATTCTATCTCAACTATTTTTTCTTCTGGTAATTTTATTTCATCAATTAAAATACTTAAACATAGAGTATTTTCAAAAAGTTTAAAAATTTCATTTATAGTCAAAATCAGTTTACTATTTGAATTAGATAAAATATATTTTATTCGTTCTTCTGGGTATTCAGGATCAATAGGGATAAAAACAGCCCCTATTTTCATAATAGCTATTAAAGAAATAATATAATACTTATCACGTTTTAAAAGAAGTACTATTCTATCACCTTTTTTTATTCCCATAGAAATCAGTATTCCAGCTAACTCGTTTGCTTTTTTATTAATATCACTATATTTTATTCTTTCATCTATATCTATAACACATATTTCCTCTAAAGATAAGTGTTCATTTATTTCTGTTAGTAAATCAAAATTATTTTCTATTTTGTTCCCTTCGACTAATTGATGAGAAATTTTTTGACTATTTTCATTAGCAAAACTTTCTTTAATTTTTTCAATATATAGTAAAACTTCCCGTTCTTCGTATGAATTTTCATAATATCCTAGAGTAATAGAACAAGAGTTCTCCAATTCTGTAATTACAAAGGACATAGGAACCATTGGAGTTATTACAGGTAAACTATAAACATCTTTTGCTATAAAACTTGAAGTAGAATATTTTTTTAACTCTATTTTTCCTAAATTTGATATAACACTTGTGGCAGCAGTTTTTCCTTTTTTCGAATATTTTTTTATAAGATATCTCAGCCCTTTTCCAATATTATTAATACTAAAAAATGAAAAAATTCCATATTCCAATCCTGAATAGATAATATCTTCTTTTTTTAATATTTTTTCTAATATTTTTTTATATATAATGTTCCATCTCTCACCATTTACTTCTATATATACTGGTAAAGACAAATTCCCTGTATTTTTTTCTTCTGATAAAAATGTTTCACGAATATTTTTTGTTAATATAAATCTACTTGTTTTTTCTTGACTATAGTCGTGTATAATCTCCATTAATTTAGAAGAAATATTTGGATGGGCTCCCTCTATGGAAAATTTTATAGCTTTTACACTCTTATTCTCACCATAAATATAATTTTTTAATGGCAAATATTTTCCTACAGTGATAATATCACTTTTTTTCTTTTCTTTTAAAGTTTCTAATAGATCAATATCTCGAGGCAAAGAATTAGTTTTTACAATATTTTGACCATTTAATTTAAGAAAAATATTTTGAATCCATAACGTTGCTCCGACGCCATCCATAATACCATGATGTACACTAAAAATAATATAATATCCTTCTGTTTTCTCTTTTTTTATTAAAATTACCCTTGTTAAAGGCCCCTCTTTTAAAACAAATTTTTCATTAATCAATCTTTCAAAACCATTCTTAAGAAATTTTTCTCCAATAGTAGTAACAGAAGTCAGTCGACCAGAGCTTTCCCACATATTTTTATTTAATACCAGCTGTGTCTCTGGCATTTCCCTTGAAACAGTTTCTACCACTTCTTTAAGTTCTAACAATGAAATTTGTCCTATCCCTTCAATAATTCTAGTTATTGAAAAGGAAGAGTATTCTTTCTCAAATCCCAAATACATTTTTTCATTTGGTGATATTTGTCTTTTCATTTTTCTACCTCTTATTCTTTCAAGATTATTTTTTTATCAAATCAGCTGGATTAACTCTTTCCCATTTTCTATTGGCTCCTAATATAGACCATGGATCTAAAGAACCTCTTAATACAAGTTTACCACTGTTATCCACTCGTAACCTTGCATAATAAATATTTCCATTAGTTGGATCTAAAACACGTCCACCTAAATATTTTTTATTTTTATAATTATACTTAAAACCATATATAATTTTAGTTTTTATTAAGGGATCCTCAGTTAAAATCGGTACTTTTTTCTTTCCTTCTTCAGGAAACCCAATATATGCAATTACACCATAATATTCAAATGTATCCAGATTTCTTTTAAGTTCTATAATAGCTTCACTCCCTACTTTTTCATTTGTAATCCAACAACCTAAAATATCTGTTCCAAAAAATTCTGCTGAACTTATTTCAGTATTTTCTGGATATAGATTAAAAGATATAAAACAATAAAATATAAATAAATATCTGAGCTGAATTTTTTTTAAAAATTTATTATTTTTATTTTTTTTTGAACTGTTTTCCATTTTTCCCTCATATTTAAATATTTAAATTTTAATCAAATTAAATCTTAGTGAACCACTACAACTCTAGTCATTATTTCTTATTCAGAACCAAGTAATCTAGACTATATAATTATAATCTCAATATTATCAGCATTTTCTAGTTGTATTAATTCAGTTTTTAATTTTTCCATTTCTTTATCAGTAGGTGTAGTAAAACACTTAATTTTATCTTTTCTTACACCAAATTCCCTATACTTTATTAATTTATATCTCACTTTTTTGTTTGTTTTTTTTATAATATTACCGACTTTTTTTATTGTAATAAGGCTTCCTAGTATTTCAGGTGCTATAACTGTTCTAACCTCAAAAAGCTTATTCGAATCAAGTAAATATTCAGCATTCTTAAGAATAATTTCATTATTTTTTCCAGTTAGTTCTAAATGTTCTTCTTTAGAAAAAGATTTTATATCAAGCATAAAACTATCAGTTGCTTTAACAAAAGTTTTTAAGGATAAATCAGCTAAATCAATATAGCCATTTGTATCTACAAAACATGTTAAAGTTGGAAATAAAATTTTTATTTGATTAAAAAAAAGAGTTAAAAAATCAGAATTTAACGTCGCTTCTCCACCACTTACTGTGACTCCTTGGATAAAATCTTTAATTTTTGCTACTTCATTTATCAATTCTTCAACTGAATAATTTTTTGTTTTAGGGGATGAGTTATTTTTACAGATTCCAATACAATTATCACACTCTATACATTGAATATTATCCCAATGAATATTCTTATCCATCATTTTTAAAGCTTTTGTCGGACATTTTTTCACGCATTCTCCACACTCTTTACATATCCCTATTGTTTCTGGATTGTGACAGTATCTACAATCTAGGTTACATCCTTGAAAAAATATAGCCATTCTATTTCCTGGTCCATCTACATTAGAAAATTTTATTATTTTATTTATTTTTGCACTTTTCATATTAATCATCATTTTTTTTTCTTAATTTTCTCTCTAAAGCTTGTCCATTGTCTCTTGCACCCTTACCAAGTACTGTAGTATCTCTTAAAACAGTCTCTCCTCTATCCAATTTCCTCATTTCAGAACGTTTTACTAAATATCCAGTGACTCTAACAACATCACATTCTGTACTATATTCTGAAAAAAATCTCATATTATGTTTAAAAGCTCCTTTAATTATATCTAAAATAGCTTCTGGATTATGTTTAAAGGTTTTATCAAAAACAAAAATATCTCCTATTCCACTTGGTGAATATTTATGAAATGGTGCAGACTGAAGAATATGTTCATGAATTTCTAGTTCTTCTCCAACAGGGATACGACATCCTGGTGACTCATTTGTATCAATATCAAGTCCCACTTGAGAATGTAGTAAGTGCCTATTTTCAAAAAATAGACCAGCATACTTGGAAATGTGATTTTTTACAAGTTCATCAAGTTTTTTAATAATTTCCATTCCTAATTCATTGGCAATGACACTACTTCCAAACCTTTCTTTTGTTCCTTCCAAAATAAGTAAATTATTAACGCATTGTGCTAGCCCCACGAGACCAAACAAACCAGTAAATTTTTCTTTTTCTAAAAAACCTTCTTTTACTAGAAAGTTACTTTCAAAAAAATTACTTTCTTCAATAATAAATCTTGAACGTTCATCTATATACATAAGGGTTTCAACTGCAATTTCTGGAAGAACTATCTCTAAAAAATCATTTTTTGATTTAGCAAGTTTAGATGCTAAACCAAGTCTTATACGAACAAGAGTATTAGCTCCACCACCAATTTTCAATCCATTATAACAACTTGCAATACCATATTCACCTTTAAAATCTTCTCTAAACATCTTGTCATTGGCAAAGCTTGGTTTTGCTGTTATCAATGCTGTATTTAGGCAATCAATAGCTAATTCATCTGAAGTTTCATCATTATATTTCAATGTTAAATTTGGAGTTGGTAATTCCAACTCCCTCATTGCTTTCAAAATCAAGTGTCCTGCTTTTGTCTCTCTTGGACCTATATTAGCATGACAAAATGAATCTGTTATTGTTGAATCAATATGCTTTAAAAAAAGTTTTATGGCTAAATAAGATGTTTCTTCTGATTCCTTAATAACAAATTCTTCTAGTAAGTAATCAATATTCCCTAAATAGACTGGCATGGTTGTGATAGAAGGAACATGTTTATAAAAAATCAATAGATTATTTGTAGCCTCCCATATATTTTGAGCAGGGACTATATTTAAAAATTTACACCCTTTTTTCATAAAAATTTCATAATCAGGAAGGATATAACGAGGTCTATAAGGTGCATTTCCTTCAAACAAATCACATATTATTCCTTGCTCTTTATATTCTTTAAGCTTCAAAGTGGTATTTAAAACTTCAATGCTATTTTCTGCTAGTTTTGCCAATGAAAGTACTTTTTGTTCAAATGTTAACGTTTTATTTTTTATCATGTTTTTTATTTCAATATTATTATTATCCATTTTTTTGTATAAGGTCTTATTCGCCCTTATATTCCCTCCTATTTTTAATTTTCTATTTTTTCATTTTGATCTCTATTAATCATATAAATTGCAAATATCATAATTCCTGCACTTATAAATTGTATTAATGAAAGCATTTTTTTATTAAATATAAAGTCAAATATTATTGCTGATATAGGAAAAGATAGTTCACACATTGTAGCAATTGAAGCCTTAATAAATCTAAGCCCCTTATAATATAAATATATTGCTGTAGTCCCGCTAGTCATGCCTATTATAACAAAAATTACCCAATGTTTAAAAGTAGTCTTTGATAAAAAATCTAAAAAACCTCCATTTATAGCAACTATTATTCCTAATATAAGTGTTGTAAACAAGTATCTTACATACACTGCCGTTTTAAATTCACAATTTATTAATGCTTTTTTTCCTAACACTGTAGAAATACCAAAAGAAAATGCTGCTAGAATAGCATAAAAACTACCTTTTATTATATTAGGACTTGACATAGAGGGTAACGTATTTTGAAAAGTAAGAAAGTATCCCCCTATTAAAGCCAAAAAACCATAGGCAATAAATTTTTTTCCGATTTTTTCTTTAAGTAAAATACTTGCTAATATTATTGCAAATATAGGCTGTAATTTTTGTAATAAAGTTACAATAGTTAAATGTTGAAAATTAACTAAAAAAAGTGCTTTTACAATGGATAAAGTTCCCAATGCTCCACCAAAAAGTGCTATTAATAAAAATAATACTATAGTTTTATTATTCATCTTTAAAATATTTTTTATTTCTTTTTTTCCCCAAACTAGAGTCAATACTAATGTTGGTAATAAGTGAAGCATAAAAACTACATACGCTACATTTAAAGTATGAAGATTAGGGGTTAAAACAATGCCATCAAAACCCCAAAAGATTCCTGCAGTTATCACAAGCAAGCTGCCTTTCAATGTTACTTGTTTATTTAAGCACATTTTCCCCCCTAAGATATAATTTTTTTATTTTTTATATTTTTTTTGTGAATTTTTATTTCCTTCTTTATTTCTTTCTCTATTTCCCTCTTTATTTTTAAAATTATTCTCTTTTTTTTCAATAGTTTTTACAGCTTGATATCCTTCTTTTTCTTCCAATCTATACCTTGAAGTAGTTTTTGTGAAAACTGTTTTATTCAACTTTTCAATTTCCTGAATTATTTTTGATTCTTCTTTAGTAGCAAATGATATAACTACTCCAGATTTCCCTGCTCTTCCTGTTCTTCCACTTCTGTGTGTGAAAGCAGCAACAGTATCTGGCATATCATAATTTATAATATGAGTTACTTGAGGAATATCTAACCCTCTAGCCGCTATATCTGTGGCAACTAAAACCTTATATTCTCCTTTTCTAAAACCATCTAAGGCTTTCTCACGACGTGATTGAGGTAAATCACCTTGAAAACTTACTGAATTATAATTTTTACTCTCAAGTATTCTACTTAAATTTTTAGCTTTATGTTTATTCTTTGTAAAAATAATTAACGAATCAAAAGATAGTTTTTCTAAAGTGTCTAACAGTTGACTTTTCTTACTAATATTTTCTACTTTTATTAAAAATTGTTCTATTTTTTTTATTGCTTCATTATGCTCAACTTCAATAATAACAGGTTCTTTTAAAATTTCTGATACAAGTTTCTTTATCTCAACTGGCATCGTAGCAGAAAATAATAAATTTTGCTTTTTTGCTGGAGTCTGTTTTATTATTTTTCTAATATCATTTAAAAACCCCATATCAAACATATGATCTGCTTCATCTAATACTAAAACTTCTAATTTATTTAATTTTAAAAAACCTTGATTTAATAAATCTAAAAGACGACCTGGACACCCTACAACTATGTCCATTCCTTTTTTCAGATTATCGATTTGGATTTTTGATGAAACTCCACCATAAATCACACAGTTTTTTAAGGAAGTACCATTTCCAAGTTGTGTTATTGTGCTATTTATTTGTTCGGCTAACTCTCGAGTAGGGGCAATAATGAGAGCTTTAACATTTTTATCTCCTCTTTTTAGCTTTTCAAGTAATGGTAAAACAAAAGTTGCTGTTTTTCCTGTACCAGTTTTAGCCAAGCCAAGAACATCTTTTCCCTCCATAATATGTGGTATTGCATTTTCTTGAATCGGTGTAGGAATAGTATAACCTACTTTTTTTATTTCATTCATAATCTCTTCTTTAAAGTTAAATTTTTGAAAACCCATAGTTTCTTTCCTTTTGTTTTTATTTTTTTAAAGAAAAGGAGTAAACTCTTTTAAAGACTGAATTTACTCCTTTTATATTCATATTTTATCTTTTTAATAATTGGCGGAAGCGTGTAAGAATCGAACTTACCAACGACCAAAGTCGCTTACACAGTTTTGAAGACTGGAGGGAACACCAGTTACCCATCCGCTTCCACTTTTCTATATTTTAACATAAAAACTATATTTTATCAATCACTTTTTTAATACCACTTTTTCTTATTTTATATATTTCTAGTAATATTTTATTACTAGTTAAAAGTTCTTTTACTATCTCCAAGTCTTTAATCTCAAATTTTATTGAAAGTCCACAGCTTCCACTAATTTCAGTTGGTAATGGAATTATACGTACTGATATTTCATTTTCTTTTAATAAAGTCTCAGTTTTAATTATAAGATGTGTCGATTCAGCAACTAATAATAAAAAAATTTCTTCTTTCATCATGAAGATATTACCTTTGTGCTATTCATTTGTTTTTTAAGGATTTCATACATATTGGTTATTTTTCCTACTTTAATTTCCTCTAGTACACCATAAAAATTGACACAAGCTCCACAAACTAATATTTCTACTCCAGCTTCTTCTAATTTTTTTATATCTTCAAATGAATCTGAATTTTTAACTGTTAATAAAATACCTTTGTTATAAAAAATTATAGTTTTTGGCATAATTTCTAGTTCTGTTAAAGTATATATAAATCCTTTAAGTAGAGTTTTTCCTAGAATAGTATCCCCACCTCCCATCTCATCGCTGGGAATTACAACAACAATATTCTCTTCTCTTCTCTCTTCTATTTCCATTAATTCTTTTCCAGTTTTTGTAATAATAATATTAAATATATCATTTTCTTTTTTTAATATTTCATATTTAAATTTTGATTCTTTACATAGTTTTTCTACATTTTGACACGAGATTTCATTATCAACAGTTATCTCAACTATTCCTTCTAATATATTTTTCAAAGCATTTTTAGCCAATATTACTGGAAAAGGACATGGTTTTCCTATTGCATCTATTTTACTTATCATATATTTTCACAATAAATTTTTATTTTATTTATTGTATCCTCCTTTTTCAACTTTATCTACTACTCTTTTTTACCTTATAATATTCCTTTTGCATAAGCTTCTTTTTTCTTTAATATATCTTCTGGAATATGGTTTTCAAGTTTAATCGCACTATTTAAAAACATTCTGTGAATCCCTGCTAGTTCTCCCAATCCTTTAAGATTTAAAGTAACTTCAAATCCATTTGCCTCTAATTCATTCTTCCAATCTATTGCAATATCATTTTTGGCATGTTCCCCAGTTACAAACATAAGAGGTCTTAAAATGATTTTTTTCTTATTATCTTTTTTTAATAATTTCATAACAGTTTCTATTGTAGGGTAGCCTTCTACAGTTCCAACATAAAAGGGTTTATTCAAGTCTTTAGCTACATAATCTAACATAGGATATGCTGATAAAGATGAATGATCTGTACCATGTCCTGCCAGAACCACGGCCATATCAGGTTCTAATACTATTCCTACTTCTTGATCTAAAATTTCGATTATTTCTACATAGTTGGAATATGTACTTAAAAGTGGTGTTCCTACTCTTATGTCCTCAAAGCTTGAAGAGTACTTTTCCACTTCTCTTCTTAAAGCCTCCATCTCTATACCATTTATTACATAGGTTGGCTGAATTATTATATTTTTATATCCCTCTTCTTTAAGTTTTTCCAACATTTGAGATGTATTTAAATGAACTACCCCCTTTCCAGCTAAAATTCTATTTATTATTCTAGATGTAAAGACTTGATAAAAATCTAATTTCCCAAAATGATTTTTTAAGTGTTCATTTATTATATCAATTGTCTTTTCTTTTGTATCATTATGAGTAGTTCCAAAATGAACTACTACTACTGCACCTTTTACTATATTTTCATAAAAATTCATATAATCTCCTCAATTTAAAATTCTCTTTTTTTAATTTATTTTCAACTTAAAATATTTTTACAATTGGTTAATTTAGTTTTTATATTAATTCAAAACTCTATAATTATCAACTCTTTTTGTAATATTCAAACTATCAAATTTTTCTAATAATATTAGTGCATCTTTTCTACCAATATTTAAAATTTCTTTATATTCAGATAAAGTTATTTTTTCTTTTTCTAACAAGTATTCTTTTAATTTATCAGTACAAGTTACAAAGAACCCTCGCATTATATGGTAATCATTTCCCAATGCAATTAATAAACCTCTCTCAACAAGATATTTATGAATTTCTTTAAAGTTCTTTTCTTCTACTTTTTCTTGAATCCGCTCTATTTTTTCTGGAATAAATTGTTTCTCTTTATATTGATTCAAAATTTCATCTTTTATTTTTTTCTCATCTTTAGTCAGAATAATTTTAAACTCTGAAAGAGTAATATAATTATTATCTAATCTAACTATTTCCTCTTTTAATAGTATCTCTAATAATTTATTAAATTCTTTTAATTCTAATTTTTTATATAATTTTTCTTTTAATTCTGATTTTTTTATCCCACTTTTTAATCTGTTCATCTGATGAAATTTTCCAACAAATTCGTTAACCAAATTTTTCTGATGTTCAAATTCTGAATTTAGTATATATAATAATTCAGTTTCTACTATTTTACTATTTTCTGAAGTGGACAATATAATTTTTTTTAATTTTTTTTTATCCAATAATATTTCTAACTCTTTTACTTCTACTTTCTTTTCATAAAGCTTTTCTAAGTCATTAAAAGAGAATAAAAGTTTCTTATCATTTTTTAAAGTTAAAATTAATTTCTCTATATTATCTCCACCTGAAATTATTTCTAATTCATTTATATATTCTTCAGTACCTCTTTTTACTTTTTCACCACTAACATTTAAAACTTCAATTTTTCCAATAGTTGACATGGGTGAGTAGTTTCTAATTACTCCTATATCTCCTGACAAAACAACGATATCTTCTTCAAGTTCTATTTGAACAAAATTATTTTTTTTATATTTTACCTCTTCAAAAGAGAGTAACTTCATACGTCCAATTATTTCACTGGTTCCCATCAAAACTCTGACACGTAAATTATTTTTTATTTCTATTTTGTCATTTAATGGTGCAAATGTACCATCTATTCGTTTAGATACTTTTAGCTCTAAATCATTAGAAACAATATTCCCTCTTTTTACATCATTACATTCCAATCCAGATAAATTAAGTGCACATCTATTTCCAGATTCTAAAAACTGTACATTAATTCCATGATTTTGAATTCCTTTTACTTTATGAAGTGTTCCTTTGGGATATAGTTTTATTGTGACACCAACACTTACTCGACCTGAAATAGTTGTTCCTGTTACTACCGTTCCAAATCCTTTAACAGTAAACACTCTATCCACTGCTAATCTGAAAGAATTTTCTTCTTTTTGATTATTTTGTAATTTATCTAATTCTTTTTCCATAACTTTTTTTAAATTCTCGATAGTTTCAGAATTTTTTTCACTAACCTCAACAATTGGTAATTTACTTAAAAATGAGTCTTTAAATTCAACTAATATATCTGACTTAATTTCAGTAACACGATGCTCGTCACATAAATCACGCTTAGTCAGAACAATTATTCCACTTTTAACTCCTAACATCTCACAAATATTAACATGTTCAATAGTTTGAGGCATTATACCGTCATCACAAGCTATTACTATTAGGAGAAAATCTATTCCTGAAGCACCAGCAACCATGTTTTTTATAAATTTCTCATGCCCTGGCACATCAATTATGCCAATTCTTTCACCATTTTCCCTTGTATAATAAGCAAATCCTAAATTAATAGTCATTCCTCTTTTGGCTTCTTCTGGTAGTGTATCTGTATCAATTCCAGTAATTTTTTTTATTAATGTAGTTTTTCCATGATCTATATGCCCACCTGTTCCAATTATTAAACTTTTCATTTTAATTCTCCAACTTTTGACATAATTTTGCAATTATAGAAGCTAGTTCAGGAATCTCTTTTTCTCTAACTGTTTTCATATCAATAATATATGAATCTTCATAAATTCTTCCAATAACAGGAATATCATTTTTTCTAAATTTTTGTTCTAATAAATTGGCATTCCCTTCCAATTTTATCCCATAGCTAGAAACAGTTTCTTCAGGCATAGAACCACCACCAATTTTTGCTCTCGTTGAAATTATATGATTTATTATTTTTTTTTCATTTAATATATTAGAAAGTTCTTGAGCACGATTTTCTACTTTTTTAGGATTTTCTAGTATCATCTTTAACGTTGGAATTTCCTTTATTGCCTCTCTTTCATCTAGATAATATCTAAAAACAACTTCTAAAGCAGCGATTGAATTCTTATCCATTCTAAATGCTCTTAAGTATTGATTTTTAGAAATTCTTTCAATAAGTTCTTTTTTTCCTACGATTATTCCAGCCTGTGGACCACCTAGTAATTTATCACCACTAAAAGTAATAATATCCACTCCGGCCTTTAAGCTTTCTTGAACCGTTTTTTCTTTTGTTAATCCATATTTTGAAAAATCAACTAAAACTCCACTTCCAATGTCCTCCATAGTAGTTATCTTCTTTTCGTTTCCAAGTTTACTTAAATCTTCAATTTCAACAGTTTTAACAAATCCGGACATTTTATAATTAGAAGAATGAACTTTTAATAATAAAGCTGTCTCTTCTGTTATTGCATTATTATAATCCTGTAGATTCGTTCTATTTGTAGTCCCTACTTCCCGTAATTTTGTTCCTGACAATTCCATAATTTCTGGTATTCTAAAAGACCCCCCTATCTCCACTAATTCACCTCGAGATACAATAGTTTCTTTTCCCTTTCCAAACTCGTTTAAACAAAGAATTACAGCACTTGCATTATTATTTACTACAATTGCACTTTCCCCACCTGTAACCTTACATATTAATTCTTCCAAATGAACATATCTACTTCCCCTGCTTCCTGTTTCTAAATTATATTCTAAATTACTATAATTCAATGAAATTTCTTCTATGTTTTTAATCATTTTTTCAGTAAAAAGAGAACGGCCTAAATTAGTATGAATAATAGTTCCAGTACCATTTATAAGTGCTTTTAAAGAATTTTTTTTATCTTTATTTGCAATATCAATTATTTTTTCTATTATCTCTGTATCAGTAAAATTTTTTCTCTAAAAAAATTAATACCAGATTTTATACTTTCAGAAAAAGTAAAATAATCCATTTCTTTCCCTAATACCTCTAGTTCTTTGCAATTTAAAAGTTTATCTACCTTAGGTAATTTTTGAAATAATTTCCCTTTCATTTCTACCTCACTATTATAATTTTATCTTTTTTACTTTCTACACTACCAATAACCCAATTTTCAACATTTTTTTCTGAAAATTCTTTTTGTAGATTTTCTAATTCACTACTTTTTATACTAAAAAGTAGACCTCCTGAAGTTTGAGGATCTAACATTATTTCTTCTAGCCAAAAAGGTACATTTATCATCTCAATATTTTTCTCTACAAATTTTCTATTTTTCTGTCCTCCAGAAGTTATAAAAAATTCATTTGCATATTCTTTTGCTTCTTCTATATATGGAATCAACTCTTTTTCAATAACAAAGGTTTTATCTGTTGCTTTGGCCATTTCATATAAATGACCTAAAAATCCAAATCCTGTCACATCTGTACAAGCTGTTATAGAGTAGTTCATTATAATCTCTGCTGAATATTTATTAAGTAGAATCATATAATTTATAGCTTTTTGAATAGCTTCTTCAGAAGCGGCTTTCATTTTTGAAGCTGTTGAAATTATTCCAGTCCCTAAAGGTTTAGTTAAAATTAATATATCTCCAATTTCAGAACCATAATTCTTGAATATTTTATCAGGATGGGCTGTCCCCGTTACAGAAAGTCCATATTTTATTTCTGGATCATGAACAGAATGACCACCACTTAAAACAGCTCCAGATTCAATTATTTTGTCTGCTCCTCCCCTTAATATCTCTTCTAATTTATCTATATTTTCCTTTTCAGGAAAACAGACAATATTCATAGCAGTCCTAGGAACTCCACCCATTGCATAAACATCACTTAGAGAGTTAGCAGCAGCTATTTGCCCAAATATATAGGGATCGTCTACCATGGGAGTAAAAAAATCTAAAGTTTGAATTAAAGCTATCTCTTCTGTAATTTTATATACACTTGCATCATCTGATTTTTCATATCCTACAATTAAATTTTTATCTTCTACTCTTGGAAGATTAGATATGATTTTTGAAAGGACCTCCGGTCCTATTTTATTCGCTCAACCACCAATTGAATATCTATTTAAAATATTATCCATAGTTCCCTCCCAAGTTTAATTTAATTCTTATGTAATATTAAAATAATAACACTATATTTGAAAAAAAACAATACTTTACTATATTTTTTTATATCAATTCAGATTTCTTACTTTTAAGACTATTTAAAGAAAAGCCTATGAATTTAGTAGCCCTCCTGTTAAATTATCCACTTCTGACACTATTAAACTATCTTTTTCAAGCAATTCTAAAATTTTAATTATTATGCAACTACCTGCAATTACGTAAGGAGCTCTTTTTAACTCCAAACCTTTTATATTACCCCTTTCATTTAAAGAGCTATTTTGAAATTTTATTAAATTATTTAAAATAGTTTCTCTTTTTAAAATAGACTTGTCTATCTCCTTTGAATTATAACTTTCCATCTCTTTTTCTACAGAAATATGAGTTGTAACTGTTCCAGCCACTCCAATTAATTTATACTCTTCATCTTTATACTTTGATATTTCTTTAAGAACGTCTTCTATATAATTTTGGGCTTTCTGAATACTCTTTTCTGTAATATTTTCATTATGATTTTTATCTTGAAAAAACATTTCTGTTATTCTAACAGCGCCAATATTAAAGCTTTTAACATATTCTATATTTGTTCCTATCCCAAAACTTATCTCAGTACTTCCTCCTCCTATATCAATAATCATAATTTTTTCCTTGGGATAAACAGAACTTACCCCTATGTAGCTTAACCTAGCCTCTTCGTCCCCTGTTATTACTTTTGTTTTTATACCTAATTTTTTAACTTCTGTTAAAAATACCTCTCTATTCTCTGAATCCCTTACAGCTGATGTTGCATTTGCCATAATTTTTGTTACACCATATGACTTTGCTATTTTATCAAATTTTTTTATTGCTAAAATTGAATTTTTAATACTTTCATCTGATAATTTTTTATTCTGGTTGACTCCTTTTCCCAAGGAAGTAATAATTGTTTCACTGAAACAGGAGTTAATTACTTTTTTTATACCATTTTTTTCTATCTGAACCTCACCTATTAGCATTCTTATTGAATTACTTCCTATATCAATCATAGCTTGTAACTCATTTTTCAAATGAATATATGTTTTTTCAATCATTTCTTTAGTTCCTGTTTCACAATTTATTCTTCCTAAATTTTGTAAATTTAAAAATTTTATATTTCCACCGAGGGATGGTAGGGCAGA
>SAMEA5043675__coassemble_169_pt1 | contig 14059 bp, 11 predicted proteins | sample SAMEA5043675__metabat2_low_PE_002 | metagenome-assembled genome bin SAMEA5043675 (sample SAMEA5043675) | Gadus morhua
TTAAAGTATAAATATGACAAATTAAAAAATATACTTTTTTTTTAAAAAATATTGTATAATAGTAATAATAAATTAAAATAAAAATAGTGTTCTAATTTATTATTATCAAAAAACTTAACAAAGGAGGATGGTATATTTTAATACCTAATAATAATGAAAAATATAAAATATAAAATATTAAGATTTTTAATAGATGGGAAAGCCTATAGTGATAATGCAATTATGAAAAATTTTGGAGTAAATAGTGAAGAACTTAAGACTATATATTCAGAATTAAAAAGCGAAGGTTGCCTGATGTCTTATTTAGAATATGAGGAAATAGAGAAAAATAATAAAGTGGAAACTATCTGTATGGATAAAAAAAAATGTGAAGGTTGTTCTAGTTTTGGAAAAAATTGTGATGTTAGTAAGTGTCAAACAGAATTAGAAATGGATAAAAGTAAAATTTTAGTTTTGACTGAAAAGGCATTTTTAATAGATGAAGCCTTTGATAAGCAGTCTTAGGAAAGAAATAACCAATAATATAAATTATGAAAAAAAACTATTATATGGTAAAATATTATAAGGAAAAATGTTAAGAAAATTTTTTTTCTTAATAAAATTGAAAAGGAAGAAAATATGAATATAAAAGAAAAAATATCTCTAGAAGCTATTAATATAATACGAGAAGAAATAGGAATAGCTCAAGGAAATGAGGTGTTTTTTCGTGGTATTCCCGATGAAAATGGTCGTGTTGAGAGCGTAGAGGTACTAGCTCGAGGAAATAGAGGAGCAACTCCTGCAATAATGCGTCCAATGAAAAAAGAAGAAGTTATTATTCATAACCATCCATCTGGATATTTATATCCCTCAGATGCAGATATAGAAGTGGCTTCATACTATGCTAATAAATCAAATGGTGGATTTTATATTATAAATAATGATGTGACAGAAGTTTATGTTGTTGTTGAAATTTATAATGATAAAAATATAGATATAAGTGTAGTCCCATATTTTGAGAAAGAAGGCATTATTTCTCAATGTTTTAAGGAGTTTGAATATCGAGAAGAACAACTTAAAATGGCAGAAATAATTGAGCAGGGTTTTAATAGTGAAAAAAAAGTTATTGTTGAAGCAGGAACAGGAACAGGAAAAACCTTGGCTTATCTTATTCCAGGAATTGAATGGGCTATAAAAAATAAAAAAAGAATAATTTTTTCTACAAATACGATTAATTTACAGGAGCAATTATTAAATAAAGATATACCATTAGCAAAACAAATATTAGGGTATGATTTTAAATATATGCTAGTAAAAGGACGAGGTAACTATATTTGTAATAGAAAATATTATAATAGTATTATGGGAGAAAAACCAGACTTAGAAGAATATAGTGTTATCCAAAAAAATCAGTATAAAGAACTTATCAAATGGGGGAGTTCAACAAAAACTGGTGATAAAAGTGAACTACTTTTTGAAGTAGATTATATGGTTTGGGAAATTTTTCAAAGTGAAACAGATACTTGTTTAGGAAATAAATGTAGTTACAAGCAAGAATGTTTTTTTTATAAGGTTAGAGATGCAAAAAAAAGTGCAGATGTATTAATTACTAATCATCATCTTTATTTTACAGATTTAGCAATTAGAAAAGAGATAGGATTTTCAACAGAATATTCAATTTTACCAGAATATGGTGCAATTGTTTTTGATGAAGCACATAATGTTGAAAAAGTTGCGAGAGACTATTTTTCCATGGAAGTCTCAAAGATATCTTTTGTAAAATTATTGAATAAAATTATACATGAAGATAGAAGAAAAAAGGGTAAAGCAGCACTACTTTTGGCAGAAAAAGAGTGTGAGTTTCAAAACTCCAAAGAATCTTTAAAATTGATTGAAGAACTAAGAGTGAAGCACCCAGGGTTGAATAGTGCTATTAGAAAATATTTTGATGAATTAATTAGAATGTTTACAGATGAAAAACACCCCACTGCAAGTATTAGATTGAAGAAAAACGATGAAGTATACTTGAATTTTATAGATAAAATTAATTTTTATACTCGTGAACTTACATTGGAGTATAGTGAATATAGTAAAATAGCAAGACAATTAATTAGAATGTTAAGAGAATTAGAAGATGAAGATGGAACTTTAAATGAATTAACAAAATATCTTGAAAGATTAGAAGATATGATAGCAAATTTAAAGAGTATTAATGAAATGGAAGATGATGAATATATATATTGGATTGATGTAAATAGAAAAAAAGGTTATTCTAAAAGAGTTGCCACACCATTAAAAATAAATAATGAATTACAAAAAAATCTTTTTGTAAATATGAAAACAATCATTTTCACTTCGGCTACAATAGCAATAGGAGAAAATTTTAAATATTTTAAAGAATCCATAGGACTTTTTGAAAATTTAGTAGAAAAAGTGATATATTCTCCTTTTGATTATGAAAAGCAGATGAATGTTATGATACCAAGTGATTTTGTTGCTCCTAACTCTAGGGAATTTGTTGAAGAAGCTTCTGAATTTTTAAAGGATTTAGCTATAAAAACTAATGGGAAAATTTTTATTTTATTTACTTCATATTCAACATTAAATTATATTTATTACTCTATTAGAGATGAATTGATCAAGAATGGAATTGAATTATTTGTTCATGGGACTGCACCAAGAACACAATTAATTGAAATGTATAAAAAATCTCCAAATCCTGTTTTATTTGGAACTGACTCATTTTGGGAAGGTGTTGATATAAAGGGGAAACAATTAAGCACTGTGGTGATAATAAAATTACCTTTTAAAGTTCCCAACGATCCAATAACAGAAGCAATTATTGAAAGTATAATCTCTACAGGAAAAAATCCTTTTACTGAATATCAGATACCAGAAGCTATAATTAAATTTAAACAAGGAATTGGGAGATTGATAAGAAGCAAAACAGATGAAGGGAATATAATTGTTTTAGATAATAGAATTATAAAGAAAAAATATGGAGAATTTTTTATAAATTCCTTTCCAACTTCAAAAATTAAAGTTATAGAAAAAAAAGAGATTTTAAATTCTCTTAAAAAATGATAAAAATAAATAAGGAGTACTCTATGGAATTAGTATTGGATTTTTCTTTAGATACATTAGAGGAAAAAGAGCTAGAAAATTATAAAAATAAATTTGGAATTGAATTAATTGAAGAAAAAACTATAAAAAACTATATAGAAAATGTGATTTTTGATGAGTATACTCCAGAAAAAGTAGTATATATATCTCTTTTTTTAACAAATAATTTAGGAATTCAAAAAATAAATTCTGAATATCGAAACAAAGATGTAGCAACTGATGTAATTTCTTTTGCTTATCATGAAAGTCAAGATTTTTTAACAGGACCTTATGATACTTTAGGAGATATAGTAATATCTATTGAAAAAGTACTAGAACAAGCTAAAGAGTATAATCATTCTTCAAAACGAGAATTTTATTATATTCTAACTCATGGACTGTTACATCTTTTAGGGTACGATCATTTAGAAGAAAATGAAAAAATAGAAATGAGAGAACGAGAAGAAGAAATCTTAAATAAATTTGGTTATCAGAGGGATTAGGATGAAAAAAAATAAAGATATAGAGACAAATACAAATACAAATATAGATAAGAAATATAATTTGATTGATAGTTTAAATTATGCAATAGAAGGGATATTTGAAGCGATTAGAACAGAAAAAAATATGAAGTTTCATTGTTTCATTACTGTTGTTGCAATTATTTTTTCATTGTTTTCTGGAATTAATAAATATGAAATTTTATTTTTAAGTGTCTCAATAGCCATGGTCTGGATGGCAGAATTATTTAATAGTTCTATTGAAACAGTAGTAGATTTAGTTACAAAAGAATATCATCCATTAGCAAAAAAAGCAAAAGATATTGCAGCAGGTGCCACCTTAGTGACTAGTATTAATGCTGTAGTTGTAGGGTATTTTATTTTTGAAAGAAGAATAGAATTTCATTTGAAAAATAATTTTGCAATATTAAAGAATTCTTTTCAAAATAAATTGTTATTAATATTAGTATTAGTTGCAGTTATTGTAATAATTATAAAAAAGTTTTCTAACCATGGAACTCCACTAAAGGGTGGACTTCCAAGTGGGCATAGTGCTCTAGGAGGAGCATCTTTTATAGCAATTGCATTTATAACTAAAGATACTAAAATTTTTTACTTATCTTTTATTTTATTGATATTGATACTACAATCTAGAGTTGAAGGAAAAATTCATACAATAAAAGAAGTGATATTAGGAGCCATGTTAGGTGGAGGAATAGCGTATCTTTGTCTTGTAATAACAAAACTCTTGTAGGGAGGAATCAGGTGTACAAGAAGGAATATCTAATATTAAGCCTCCTTTCATATCTTAATATTAGAGAGGAAGAAATAGGAAAAAATTGCTATGAAATATTTGAAAATATTGGGAAAAAAGAAAGGGAAAAAATTCTTTTTAAAATATTAGCTTTTGAAAATATAAAATTTTCTTTGAAGTATTTTGAAAAAGAATTAAAAGAGTACACTTTATTGGATATAGAAGATAGAAGAGCAACAACATCTAGAATAATGCCAAACAATATTTCTAAAAGTGGTTTTTATTCTTTGACTTTTAAAAAAGAAAATAAAATTGTCATAGCTTTTAGAGGGAGTGAAGTATTCCCTTTTCAAGAAGCCTATAAAGACTTTGTTGAAAATAATTTAGTAATTGGTATGGGGAAAAGACCACAACAATTTAATGATGCTGTAGAAGTTTATGAAAAACATATTAAAAATGGTATAGAGTATACGAATATTGAGTTAACAGGTCATTCTCTAGGTGGAGGAATGGCTGAGTTTGTAGCTGTTATAATAAATCAAAGGTATGGCTATATTCCTAAAACTATAACTTGGAATGGAATAGGAATAAAACGTAAAGGAATGTTAGAGATTCAAGATTTTATTAATTATGAAGAAATAAGAAGTAAAAAAAATGAATTATTTCAGTTTTCTTTTTTATCTAAAAAAGAAAACAATAATATATTAACAATATTTAAAGCGACATATTTTAAAATTATAAATGAATTTTTAAATGGAAAAATAGAATTTGAAAATATATTATCCCAAAACATGAAATCAAATATTTTATTAAATATATTTTTAAATAGAATTACATTAATAGGAGAAGAAAAAAAAAGTATAGAAAGTGAGTTAATAGAAACTTTTTTTGAAGATAAGGAGCTAATTAAGATAATAAAAGATACTAAAAAATTTATTGGGAATTTGGATAATTCAAATCTCTATAAACCAAGGGTGTATAATTTTGGACATTCATGTGATATGACGAACAATTTGTTTCCACATGTAGGAACTTCTGTTATGGTTGATTTGAAATTTGAAGTAAAAAAAACATATTCTAAGAATATGGTGCAAAGTCTTTTTAGTAATAAATCTATTCTTGATTATCATTTTGAAAATATTTTTATACCATATTTTCTACCCTTTGAAAAGGAAGAAATAGATATGGAGGAGTGTCAATTAAATATAGAGTATATTGCCAGTGTAGTTAGAAAATTTCTTTGTAAGGAAAATGGATTTAAAAAAGAACTTTTATTTTCTTACTACTCAAAAGAAAAAATAAACAAAGAAAATTATTTTATAATGAAAAGTTATTTAATTTTTGGAATTAATAATTCAATAGAAAAAGCTTTATATAAAGAGGAAGTAATAAAAAAAATAGATGAAATGGATTTAAATGAATTTACTCTTTTTTGGGAAAAAACTTTAGATAAATTACCAAGTCCATATGGGTCAAAAGATATTTTTGATAGTATTGTCTTTTAAAAGTTGGAGGAGAAATGGAACTAGAAGAATTAAAAAAAATCTTTTATGATAATATAAAGAATAATACTCTTTCAAAAGGAATTTTTAGCTCATTAAGAGATAAAGAAAAAGAGTGTTTAATAGAAAAAATTAAGATAATACCACTATATTTAAAAGAAACTAGGGTATATCAAATTGAATACTTTGAAAATAATAAAGCTTTTCACAAGAATTTAGATTCTAATGAAACCATTGAATATTTTCAAGATAAATTTTATAACTTTAAAAATATAAATATATTTACAGAAACTAAAGAATATAGTGCTATAAATAATGGTAATACCAAAAAAATTCATCTTAAAGTTAGAGAGATAGATAATAAAATAAAAGTAGAATTACATAATCGTGAAAAAAATTATATTATAAGAGAGGGTGAACCAGTAGAATTTCTTATTGATTTAGGTATTATGGATTCAAGTGGAAAAATAATAAAGTCTTCATATAATAAATTTAAACAAATAAATAAATATCTAGAATTTATAAAAGATGTTATAGAAAACCTAAAAAAAGAGAATCAAATTGATAATACCTTAAAAGTTGTTGATTTTGGTAGTGGAAAATCTTATTTGACTTTTGTACTTTATTATTATTTGAAACATATATTGAAAATAGAACATTTAGAGGTAATAGGTTTAGATTTAAAAAAAGATGTAATGGAACATTGTAATGAATTAAAAATAAAATATAATTTTGAAAACTTAGAATTTTTACATGGGGATATAAAAGAATTTAATAAATTAAAAAATGCAGACCTTGTTATTTCATTACATGCTTGTAACAATGCAACTGATTATGGATTGATTAAAGGGTTAGAATTGGGAGCTAAAGCCATTTTGGCAGTCCCTTGCTGCCATAATGAATTCAATAGTAAAATTACTAAGACAACTACTGGAAGTTTAAAAACTGACTTATCTTGTCTTACAAAACATGGAATATTAATGGAGAAAGTGACATCATTACTTACTGATGGTTTTCGAAGTGATATTATGGAATTATGTGGATACAGAAGTAATATTATTGAATTTATAGATACAGAACATACACCTAAAAATTTGTTAATCAAGTGTATAAAAATTAAAGAAAGTAATTTTAAAAAAAATCTTGAAAAAAAGAAATTAGAATTAGAAAAATTTATGAAATATTTAGGGATAGAACCTATTCTCTATTCTTTATCAAAAAAATATTTTATAAATTTTAAATAGTTTGGAGGGGAAAATGTTTAAGTTTTTATATGGAGATGGAGCACCTCTTCAAATTAAATATAAAGAAATTTTAGATGGAATAAAAATTGATAATCCTAATATTAAGGAAAAATATTTTGATTTTTCCTTAGAGGAATTTGATGAATTTATTAAAGAGGTATCTCAAGATTCGTTATTCGGAGATAAAAAAATTCTTATTATAAAAAGGTTTGAAAAATTTAAAAATAAAATAGATTTTTTTAAAAATTTGAAAAACTATTCTATAAATAATAAGGAAATACTGGTTATATATGAGGAAATAATAAATGAATATGGAAAGAGAGAAGATGAAACTGATAAAACTTCTGAAAATATAAAAAAAAAATTAATTGAAACTTGTGAGAGTTTTGGAGAAGTTTTTTGTGAAAGAATAGAAAATCAAAAAAAAATATTGGAACAATATATAGAGGCTGAATTAAATATTTCAAAAATTGAGATAGAAGAGCTTTTAAATATTATTGGAAGTGAGTTTTTTAAAGTTAAAAATGAAGTTGAAAAAATAAAATTATTTTTAGGGGAAGAAAAATACTCTATTCAAAAAATAAATGGTATAATAATTAAAAGTGATGAATATAATCTTAAAAATTCAATTACTCAAATGCTAGAAAAAAAAGAAATTGAAAATGTTTTAAAAACATTAGAAGTGGATAAAAAATATTATTTCTTTTTGAGTATAATATTTGAAGAACTTCTTATATTGTTAAAGCTTAGACTTTTGATAGAAAATGGAATAATTGATAATAAAATTAATTATAACAATTTTAAAATTGAATATGAGAAAATAAAAAAATATTTTATAAATTCAAAAAGAAACACTCCATTTCATCCATATCAAGTATTTCTAAAAGTGAGTATAGCAAGTAATTATAATAGTAAATTTTTAAAAAATAAGATAAAAGAATTGAGTTTAATTGAGTATAGAGGGAAAATTGGAATAATTCCTGAAAATATAAGTATACCAATATATGTATTAAATTTTTTTATTAGTAATTTGGGGAGTGAAAATTAAATATGACAAAATTATTAACAGTATTTTTATTAATAATTACAATATCAGTTAGTGGAAATCAAATTTCTCTTGAAGATCTTGAAATAAAAAAAATTAAAGATGAAATAAAAATTTTAGAAATAAAATTAAAAAAAGTTGAAGAGAAAAAAATAAAAAATTTAAAAACAGGATTCTCTAGAAAAAAAGTGGGATTAGTTTTAAGTGGTGGAGGAGCAAAAGGATTAGCACATATAGGAGTATTACGAGAACTTGAAAAAAATAATATTAAAGTTGACTATATAACTGGTACAAGCATGGGAGCTATTATAGGAGCACTTTATGCCATAGGTTATACTCCTGATGGTATAGAAGAGATTATTAAAACTACAGATCTTGAAGGGCTATTCAAGGGGGAAGATGAAGAAGTCAAACCTTCATTAAAAAACAAATTAAAAAAATCTGATTCTATTATTAGAGTAAAGTATGATAATAATTTTAATTTTACTTTTCCTAAAGGTTTTACTGACGGAAATGCAAGTTATTTTAAATTAAAAGAAATTTTAAATGGCTACAATGGCTATCAAGATTTTGATAAATTGCCAATTCCAATGAGAATAATTACTACAGACCTTAGTACAGGAGAAGCTGTAGCTCTGAGAGAAGGAGACCTTGCCCGAGCTATTTCAGCTAGTATGGCTATCCCAACTCTAATGAATCCAGTGAGAATAGGGGAAAAAGAATATATTGATGGAATGATTGGAAGGAATTTTCCAGTACAAGATGTAATGGATATGGGGGCAGATATAATTATAGGAAGTGATGTAAGTGCTGAACTTGCAGGAAAAGATCATTATAATATATTAACTGTATTGGAGCAACTTTTAACTTTACAGACTACTGCTGGAAATGCAGAGCAAAAAAAGTTAACAACAGTTCTTATTATCCCAAAACTTGAAAAATATACAGCAACACAATTTAAATCTGCAAAAGAAATAATTAAAAGTGGAGAAGTTGCTGCAAATGAAAATATTTCTAAAATTTTAAATTTTGTAACACCAGATAATGTAACTGAAAATGATCTAGTAAAAAATGATATACCAACTAAGAACAATGATATTTTTATTAATAGTATCAAATTTTTAGATGAAAAAGATTTAAATATCCAACTAAGAGAAATAATAAAAGGTTCATTTAAAAATATTTTAAATAAAAAAGTTTCAGATAATAAAATTGAGAAAATTTTTGCTCAATTATACTCTTTAGATGCTATTGATAGAATTTATTATACGATTGATTATAATAAAGGAATAATAGAGATAGATGTTGATCCTAATCCAACTAATACAATAGGTGTAGGAATGAATTATCGCTCTGATTATGGTATGACTCTAAAGATTGATACTGAAATTTTAAAAATGGGAAAAGTAGGTTCACTAACAGATGTGGAGTTAAAAATTGGTGATTATTTTGGTATAAAAGCAAAAAACTTCTCCTACTATGGTCATTCTAATAAAATAGGACTTATAAGTGAAATAGGATATGAAGAAACACCACTTTTCTTATATAAAGATGGATCAAAAAATACTAAATTTAAAAATAAAGATCTATTTTTGACAGCAGGAATTTCAACACAAATTTGGAACCAAGTATCACTTTTTTATGGGCTGAAATTAAATTCAACAGCCCTATCTATTGATACTGGTGGGGAAGAGTTTGAAGATGAAACCTACAATACTCTACTTGGTGATGCCTTTCTAACTGCTTTCTATGATAGTACGAATAATAGAATTTTTCCAACTTCAGGTGGAAATGCGGAACTTACTGTTACGTGGGGGGCAAGTCTCTTTGAAGAAGAGGAGGAGATTAATTACTATGGTTCACTTTACTCTGGAAAATATAGTCATTCAATTGGAAAAAATTTAGCTTTTAATTTTGGAATTGCTGCTGGTACTATAAATGGTGATTCTATTCCTTTGAATAAATTTATAAAGTTAGGTGGGGGTATAGATAATATAGATAAACGTGAATTTAACTTTACTGGATATAATTATCAAGAAAAGATAGTAGATAAATTCCTTCTTTTTAAGTTGGGAGTCCAATATGAACTTTATAATAATTTATATTTGACAGGTAATTTTAATGTAGGAACTTTTGATGAAGTAAGAAACTCAAATATAAAAATGTGGGATGACTATATTAGAGGATATGAGATTGGATTGGGATACGACTCTTTGATAGGACCAATTACTCTTGGAATTTCTACAAATAGTGATAAAAAAAATTATATTTATAGACTAAATATTGGTTATTATCTTGATTAAATAAAATAATAAAAAATTAGATTATTCCATTTACTAGAAATGGATATAATCTAATTTTTTTATCGATATATTTTTTCAAAAATATCAAAATAATTTGGAAAAGTTTTATTAACACATTGGGAGTCTTTGATAATAATGTTGGGAATTCTTAGCCCTACAAGGGAAAAACTCATAGCCATTCGATGATCATTATAAGTTTCAATTGTTGCAGATTTATAGTTTTTTTGGTGGAGTGGTATGATAGTAAAACCTTCGTTTCCATCATTATCAAATTCTTCAATTAGAGTTCCACCTAATTTATTAATTTCATTTTTTAAAGCTAAAATTCTATCTGTTTCCTTAATTCTCATATTACTAACATTTTTAATAGTAGTAGGTGAAGTTGCAAATAGAGCAACAACAGCCAATGTTTGTGCTATATCAGGTGCCTCATTTAAATCAATATTGATTCCAGGATATTGAGAGCAGCCTTGAACAGTAATGGAGTATTGTTCTTGGGAAAGAATTTTTCCACCTAATTTCAAGAAAATATCTAAAAATTTTTTATCTCCTTGAAGTGAAGTTTTAAAAAAATTATTTATTTTAATAGTTGAATTACTGATTAGAGCCATTGCAAGAAAATATGAAGCAGAGGACATATCACCCTCAATTATATATTTTTTTAAAGAGTATGTACTAGGAAAAATAGAAAAAGAGTTATCATGAATATTTTCTGTGATTTTTCCACCAAATTGTTTAATCATTGCAAGAGACATATCAATATAAGGACGAGATACAATACGATTACTATTTCTTATTTTAAAAGGAATTTTTAAAATAGGAATAGTGAGAAGTAAAGAAGTTAAGTATTGGCTACTGATACTGGAATCAACTATAATTTCATTAGGTGATGTCATAGTTGAAAAAAATGCTTCTCTGTAAAGATTATCAGAAAAAATTTTTATTGGGGGAAAACCCTCTTTATCTAAATATTCAATTTTACATCCAAGAGTTTGTAAAGATTGGACTAAAGGGTAAATAGGACGTTCATTCATACGCTTATCACCAAAAAGAGTGACTTCACCATTTCCTATTCCAATATAAGTTGAAAGAAATCTCAACATAGTTCCAGCATTTCCAGTATAGAGTGATACCTTATTAAAGGTTCTTTTTTGATTAGCTATAACTAAAATATTTTTTTTATCTTTAGAAATATTAATGGAAGTTCCTAGTTTTTGTAATCCGTCAATCATATGTTCAGTATCATCACTTAAAAGAAAATTTTGAAGAAGGGTGTTATCTGTTGAAAGTGAAGCTAAAAGGAGTGCACGATTAGTGATAGATTTAGAACCAGGTAAAGTCACTTCAAAAAAAAATTCTTGTTTAATTTTAAGATGATAATCCATATATTTTTTTGACCTCCCTTATTAAAACTTTTTTAGTTATATTTTTATTATTAAGTTGAAAAGTATAAGCAAAATTTAAAATATTTGTAAATTCTTTTCCTTGAGGAATTCCAATTTTTAAGAGATCATTTCCCGAAAGAAGAGGAGTTATTTTTTTTAAATATAGAAATTTAGTAATAATTTTATTTAATGATTTCTTCATAAATTGTGAATTTTTCAAAAGTAATTTTGTATTTTCTATTTTGAAATTGGAGTATAACATTATTAGTAATAATTCTTGATTAGAAAAATTATTTAAATAAAAATAAATTTCTGAATTTTTGTTTAAATTAATTATATTTTTAGAATGAAAAGTAATTTTTTCTATTTCCTCAGTAGAGAGTGAAATAAAAAAAACAAAAAAATAATATTTATCAATTTTTAATTTTTTTAATAAAGAAGTGTTTAAGTCTAAGAAGTTAAAGATAAATTTAATATTATTTAGACTTAAATTATTTTCTTTAGTAAAAAAAGAGAAAATATATTCAAAGATTTTATAATATTTATTTTTATTTAAATAAATATTAAAAGTAGGTTCTTTAAGTAGAAGTAATAACTCTTTTTTTAGTCGTTCAGAGGAGATTGTAGAAAAGCAATCTTGTTTTAAAGCATCCAAGAGAGCAAGTTTAGTATTTTTTTCAAAAGAAAAAGAATATCTAAAAGCAAATTTTAATCCTCTTAATATACGGGTAGGATCTTCTAAAAAACTATTTTCTTTTAAAAAACAAATTTTTCTATTTTTCAAATCTTTAATTCCATTAACAGGATCAAAAATATCTACAGTTCCATTTAGAATTTTTATATAAATTGAATTTATTGTAAAATCTCTTCTTAAAATATCACTTTTTTCATCTCCAAAAGAAACAATAGGCAACGAACCATTAAAGGGATAGGTCTCTTTTCTTTGGACATTAAGATCAATTGAAATTCCATTTTTAAGATAAGCTTTAGCAGTATTAAATTTTTTACTAAATGAAAAACAAGTATCTAATTCTTTTTCTAATTCTTTTATGAATGAAGGATTAAATTGAGTCAAGACAATATCAATATCATAGTTTGTTTTACAAAGAATAGCATCTCTAATTGCTCCACCAACAATATAGTATTTTTCCTCATACCTTTCAGATACTTTTATAAATTTTTTTAATGTTTTAACAACAAAATATGGTTGTTTATTAAAAAAAAATTTGATTTTCATAAAATTCTCCTCAAGATATGACTAATTTGTATTAGAAAGGAAGAGCTCTTGCAATTTTATAGCTACTCCATCTTCTTTATTACTCAGAATGACCTCGTGAGAGGGTAAAAATTTTTTTAAATCAGGATGATGATTTCCCATCAAATATCCTTTACCAACAATAGAAAGCATATCTAAATCATTGAAACCATCACCAAAAGCAATAATTTCACTTAACTTCAGTCCATTTTGAGAACAAATGAATTTAATCGCCTCACCTTTTGAGGAATCTTTATTCATAATTTCAAGGCAAGTTTTTGAACTTAAAGTAAAATTAACTTCATTTTTTAAAATTTTTTCTAATTCATTTTTTAAAGTAAATATTTTATTGCCACTTTTTTCTAAGAAGAAAAATTTAATAATTTCTTCGTTATTTAAATTCTTAAAATTAGGAACTATATGTTGAATAAACCCAGTTTCATCACAAAAACCTTCTAAATCTTCTATTTTGATTTCAGAGTACCATTTATTATTTAAAAATAAGTTTTTATGAATTTCAGAATCAAAATTGAAATTAAGAATTTTATTTACAATTTTTTCAGGGATATTTTTTGAATAAATTAGTTCATTTTTTTCATTGTGTATTCGAGAACCATTGGAAGAAATTAAATAGGAATTGAGTCCTAATTTTTTCTTTATAACAAATCCTTCTTCATGATGTCGACCAGTGGCTATATAAATATCTATACCTTTCTTCTTAATTTCTTTGATAATCTGTAGAGTATATTCAGATAAAATATGATTTTCATTAAGTAATGTTCCGTCTAAATCACAAATGATAGCTTTACACTTCATACCTTCTTTCTCCTCCTTGATTATACAATTAGAATTTATTAATATTATACCATAAAAAAATAAAAAAAAATAATAATTGACATCTCTTATTTAAATATGCTATTATATGTAAGTTAGGACGGAATATAGCGCAGTCCGGTAGCGCACCTGCCTTGGGAGCAGGGGGCCGCAAGT
>SAMEA5043675__coassemble_172_pt1 | contig 13140 bp, 9 predicted proteins | sample SAMEA5043675__metabat2_low_PE_002 | metagenome-assembled genome bin SAMEA5043675 (sample SAMEA5043675) | Gadus morhua
CAATAAAAGCAGAAGAAATAATATATTGGAATAAAAATATATCTGTATTCTAAAAGGGGGATAAGAAATGAGTGAAAAACCAAAAGAGAGAATAGATTGCTTTTTTGCTTAAAACATAATAGACTATATAAAACGAAATAGAAGAAAGAGGAGATAAAAATGGCAGAATTAAAATTTGAGATTGAAAAGAAAATTGGGGTAATCGGAACAGGTTCAAAAGGTTGGAATAAAGAAATCAATTTAGTGTCTTGGAACGGTCGAAATGCTAAAGTTGATATACGGGAATGGGATGAAGAACATGAAAAAATGGGAAAAGGTATAACTTTTACTAAGGAAGAATTAATTTCTCTAAAAAATATTTTAAATAGTTTAGAACTAGAAAATATGGATATTTAATTAAGAGATGATACTGTTTCTATTATTTCTAACTTATAACTAAAATAAAAATCAATCGTCAACTTTCTCTTGATCAGAAAAAGTTGACGATTTTAACGTATATATGCTAAAATATAAAAAAGATAAAATATTTTAAAAAGGAAGGTTTTTATATAAATGACAACTAAAGAGTTTATTATAAAAGTTTTACTAAAAAATAAAAATGAATACATATCAGGAGAAAAAATAAGTAAAGAACTTGGAATTTCAAGAGCTGCTATTTCTAAGTCTGTTAAAGAATTAAAAAAAGAGGGATATGATATTCATTCTATTACCAATAGGGGATACTCTCTCATGAATGAAATAGATGTTCTTTCAAAAGAAGAAATTTATTCAAAATTACTTATTCCAATGGATGTTGAAATATTAAATAGTGTGGATTCAACAAATGCTTACTGTAAGAGACTTATACCTAATCAAAAGAATATAAATAGAATTGTTGTTTCAAACACTCAAACTAAGGGAAAAGGAAGAAAAGAGAGAAACTTTTTTTCTCCACCTAATACAGGTATTTATATGAGTCTTTTATTAAATTCACAAATAAAGGTTGAAAACTCTTTGAAAATAACTCTTGCAGTTTCAGTAGCAATATGTAGAGTGCTAGAAAAATTGACAGGTAAAAAACCTAAAATAAAATGGGTTAATGATATTTTTTTAGGAGATAAAAAAATAGCTGGAATTTTGACAGAAGCTAGTAGTAGTTTTGAGAGTGGTATTATCGAAAATTTAATTATAGGAATAGGAATAAATTTTTCAACTGAATTTTTTCCTGAAGACCTAACAAATATTGCAGATTCAATTTTTTCTAAAAAAGAAAAAAAGACAAGTAGAAATGAATTAATAGTAGAACTGACTAATGAAATTGTATATCTTTTAAATAATATAGAAGAAAAGTATATTATAGAGGAATATATTCAAAAATCCATTGTTATTGGAAAAAATATAATAGTTCATTATTATGATAAAACTGAAAATGCGAAAGTATTAGGAATAGATGAGAATGGATTTTTACAAATTTTAACTAAAAATGGTGAAAATAAAACTTTATCTTCTGGTGAGATTAGTATTAGACCTGTGGGGGACGAAACATGGAACTAACTTTACTTATATTTTATTTTCTTATAGTTATTGGTATTGGAATATTTTCTTATAATAAAGCGAGTACTAATCAATCTTTTTTTTTGGCTAATAGAGACACTGGAGTTTTTCAACTTACTGGAAGTTTGTTAGCGACTATATTAGGGAGCAGTGCAATTTTAGGAACAGTTACATTTGCTTACAGTAATGGGTGGTCAGGAGTATGGTTTATGCTATGTGCAGCTTTAGGACTCACATTATTATATCCATTAATTAAATATTTTGAAAACTTTAGAGGATATAATTTACCTGAATTGTTAGGTTCTTTTTATGGAAAAGAAGTAAAAAATCTGTCCTCTATTATAATCCCCATAGCGTGGATTGGAATAGTTGCCGCCCAAATTATAGGAGCCGCTCAAATTATTACTGTCTTAACAGATATTAATTACATTAATGCAGTAGTTTTAAGTGGAGTAGTTTTTATCATCTATACTATTTTAGGTGGACAATTATCTATTATAAAAACTGATTTATTACAACTTATTGTACTTTTAATAAGTATTCTTCTTGTATATGCTTCTACTTTATCAGGACCAAGAAATTATGAAGCTTTAGGAGTGATTAGTGAAAAATTCACTTCATTTGACCTTATTATAATGATTTTAACCTATTCTTCAACATATTTAGTTGGACCAGATATATATTCAAGAATATTCTGTGCTAAAAATAGAAGTGTTGCTAAAAAATCTATTATATTATCTGTAGTTATACTGATTCCCTTAGCTTTTATATTGGGAAGTTTAGGAGTTTATGCAGCCAATCTTTATCCTAATTTAGATGTTGCAAAAGTATCTCCCCTGCTATATATGGCAAAGAGTTCTCTTCCTAAGTCAGTATCATTGATTCTTTATTTTGGACTTTTATCAGCAGTTATTTCTTCAGCAGATACTAATCTTATGACTGCTTCTTCTATTTTCACACAAATTTTCACAAAAAATTTAAATCATAAAAGTGCCATAAGAATAACACGGATCTTTATTCTTATATTTGGAATTTTTAGTATGATTGTTGCCATAAAATTAAAATATATTTTGACAAGTCTACTTTTAGCTTTGTCAGTTTTTTCAGGAGCTTTTATAATTCCAACTCTTGCTGGAATTTTAGGATATCGAGGGAAAAAAATATATACTTTAAGTGCTATAATTTTAGGTGGTGGAATATCCTTTATAGGAAAAGTATATGGAGGAGAGTATTCAAATATAATTCTAGTTATTTCTTTTGTCATAAATGGTTTAGTTTTATCATTACCTTATTTTAGAAAAAAATTATAAACTAATAATAAGAATCTTATTCATTATTATTTTCAGCTAGTTTAATATCATAACTTTGACATCTAATTAAAAAAATGATATTCTAATATAGAGAAATAATATTAATTGAATCTAGAGTATTCAATAATTGTAAATGAGGTAATGATGAAGGAATATAATATGTTAACAAGTTCTCAAAAGGAAGTAGTTTTTCATACAAAAGGTCCGTTGATGGTTATAGCAGGACCAGGAACTGGGAAAACATTTACCCTTGTAAAAAAAATAATATATTTATTGACTCAAGAAAAAATTGATCCTGAGTCTATTTTTGTTACCACTTTCACAAGAAAAGCAGTAAATGAATTAAGGATTAGAGTAGCAGAAGAATTGAAAGAAAACAATTTGAAAATAGATGTAAATAGAATTAAAATTTCTACTTTTCATTCTTTTTGTATAGAGATATTGGAACAAGAAAAATATATAATTCTTGATGATTTTCAACAGAGATATTTAATCTATAAAAATTTATATCAATTTAAAAAAATAGAGGGATTTAATTTAGTGTTATCTGCTTTGAAAGCTGGTTTTAAATCTAAAGTATTAAGTTTACAACAACAATTTAACAAACTTTCAGAACACAATATTTCACCTGAAAAATTAATAGGATCAACGAGACGAGAAATAGGAATTTTAGGATTATTGTATGATCTATATTTACAAATATTAAAAAATAATAATTGCTTAGATTTTTCAAGAATTCAAATAGAATGTTTAAATTTAATAAATAAGAATTTAGATAATATAGAGGAATATATTCCACATTATGAATATATTCTTGTAGATGAATATCAAGATACAAATAGTATTCAAAATGAAATATTATTTTCTATGTTTAGTAAAATGAAAAATATTTGTGTAGTTGGAGATGATGATCAATCTATTTATAGATTTAGAGGAGCCACTGTTAAGAATATACTAAATTTTCCAAATAAGTTTGGAATTGATGAGAAAGTGACAATAGTTAAGCTTGAAACTAATTATCGGTCAAATGATAAGATAATAAAATTTTATTCTAATTTTATTGAAAATTATACTTGGGAAAATAGAAGATATGATAAAAAAATAAGTTCTTCAAGTGAAGAAATATCATATAAGAGTATATTAAAAGTTTCTGGAAAAACTGATGAGGAATGGGGAAATGAAGTTGTTGATTTAATAAAAACTTTGAAAAACAAAGAAATAATTTCTGATTACTCTCAAATAGCTTTTCTTGGTAGAAGTGTAAAATCTAAAGATGTTAAATATCTTATAAAAACACTTAATAAGAATGATATTTTGACTTATTCTCCAAGAAGTGGAAATTTTTTTAATTTAAAAGAAATAAAAATTATTGTAGGTATAGCTCTACTATTGGTAAAAGAGTATGCCAGAGGTCTTTATAATGAAAATATTAATTATAACTTATTTACTACTTATTCTTATTATAGAGAGTGTATAGCTCTAATAAAAACAGGTGAAAAATCAGAATTAAAAGATATTTTTGAATGGTTAAAAAATGAAAACTATACTGAAAAAGATAATTTTCTTCCAATTTTTTATAAGATATTTTCTTTTGATTATTTTAAAGAAATTTTATCAAAAGAAAATATTAAAAATAAAACTTATGAAATATCAGAAAGAAATCTTTCAATATTTGCGAATATAGTATCAGAGTATGAAAAAAAATTTGGTTCTATATTTAAAAGTGATTTTTTTGATTTTTATCTTCCTTTTTTACAAGAGTGTGGAATAAATGAATATGAGGAAGAAAATGAAATAACAGTAAAGGGTCATATTTCTTTTTTAACTTTTCATCAATCGAAAGGTTTAGAGTTCCCTATTGTCTTGGCTGGTTCTTTAGAGCAAAGTCCTTTTAAATCTGAAAAAAATAGTTTAGAAGAAATTTTAAGAGAAAATGTTTATGGTATTAATAGAGCAGAGTTTGAAAAAAATGAGGAAGAGGATTTCTATCGTCTTTATTATACTTGTTTTTCTCGAGCTAAAGATTATTTATTTTTAACTGCTAAGGAGGTAGAAATGGGTAAAAAAACTGGTTATCCATCTCCTTCAGGATATTTTAAAGAAACTTTTGATAATCTGGTAGATTGGAAAAAAGAAATATTAGAAAATATAGAAAATTTGAAAAAAATAGGGGAACCTAAGGATAATTTTTCAAAAAAACTATTTTCATATACTACAGATGTTGCATTATATCTTGATTGTCCTATGAAATATAGGTTTTTAAGATATGGTAATTTTCCTAAAATAGAGACGAAAAAAGAACATATAGGTGTCCTTGTTCACAATACTATAAATGATATTCATCAAAATATTTTAAAAAAACGAATTGTAACAAAAGATTCTGTAAAAAATATTATGGCAAAAAACTATAAACAATTGAAAAATAGTTTAGGAATAAATCTTGAATTATTAGAAAAAAAAGAGGCTTTTGAAGATGTACATTTCTATATTGAAAAAGAATCGGAATCTCTTTTAAATATAAAAGACTCTGAGCTTAATTTAGCAGTAGTAAGAGAAGAATATATTCTAAACGGAATATTAGATTTGATGCGTAAAAATAATCATGACTATGATATAGTAGACTTTAAAACTTCTCTTGTTAAGAGTGAAGAGATTCCAGCTACTTATAGAAAACAACTTTTAGTTTATGGTTTTCTAGCTACAGAAAGTGGTTATTCAATTAAAAATTTAGAATTGCACTATACCTCATTAAGAGAAGATATTAAGCAAAAATTTCTTTATGAGGAGAAAGAGGTAAAAAAAGTATTAGAGCAATTTGATGATATTGTGAAAAAAATATTAAATAAAGATTTTTTTACTACAATAAAATCAGAAAAAAAATGTGAAAATTGTCAATTTTTCCATTATTGTAATTAGATTTAAAATAGGAGGAATAGAGAATGTTAGATAAAATTATAATAAAGGGCGCAAGGCAACATAATCTTAAAAATATAAATGTTGAAATCCCAAAAAATAAATTTGTTGTAATAACAGGTGTTAGTGGAAGTGGAAAATCTTCTCTTGCTTTTGATACAATTTATTCTGAAGGGCAACGAAGGTATGTAGAAAGCCTTTCTGCATATGCCAGACAATTTATAGGTCAAATGGATAAGCCAGAAGTTGATAGCATTGAGGGGCTTTCTCCTGCAATATCTATAGAACAAAAAACTACAAATAAAAATCCTCGTTCAACAGTTGGAACAATAACAGAAGTTTATGATTATATGAGACTACTTTTTGCACATATTGGAATGGCACATTGTCCCATATGTAATACCCCAGTTGAAAGACAATCAATAGAAGAAATAGTAGAAATAGTTTTAGAAAAATTTAAAAATGATAGTAAATTGATAATATTAGCTCCAATAGTGAGAGAAAAAAAAGGAACTCATAAAAATTTATTTGCTAATTTATTGAAGAAAGGATATGTGAGAGCTAGGGTAAATGGAGATATTCAATATTTAGAAGAAGAGATAGAGCTAGATAAAAATAAGAAGCATGATATTGAAGTTGTTGTGGATAGGTTGATTATTAAAAACGAAAGTGAAGATTTTATTAGTAGATTAACAGATGGAATAGAAAAAACAGTAGAACTTAGTGGGGGAAGAATACTCCTTAATGTAGATGATAAAGATTATGTCTATAGTGAAAATTTTTCTTGTCCCAATCATGAAGATGTAAGTATCCCAGAACTGACTCCACGACTTTTTTCTTTTAATGCTCCTTATGGAGCTTGCGAAGAGTGTAAGGGATTAGGAAAAAAACTAGAAGTAGATGAAACAAAATTAATAATTGATGAAAAACTATCATTAGGAGTAGGTGCTATATATGTTCCCGGTGCCAGTAGTCGAAAAGGATATTCATGGGAAATTTTTGTTGCAATGTGTAAGAACTTTAAAATAGATATGAACATACCTTTTAAAAATATTCCAAAAAATAAAAAAGAGATTATATTTTACGGTGCTGGAAGTCAAACATTTAGATTTGATTACGAGGGTGACTATAGTTTTCATGGTAATAGAGAGTTTGAAGGTATCATTAAAAATTTAGAAAGACGCTATAAAGATAGTTTTTCAGAAGCAATGAAAGATGAAATTGAATCAAAATATATGATTGAAACATTGTGTAAAGTGTGTGGAGGAAAAAGACTTAAAGAGGAAGTTTTAGCTGTAACTGTGTTTAATAAAAATATAGCTGAAATTTGTGATTTAAGTATAATTAAAGCATTGGAATTTTTTCAAAGTGTAAAATTGACTCCAAAACAAGAGAAAATAGCTCATGAAATATTAAAAGAAATCCGAGAGCGACTAAACTTTATGATTAATGTGGGACTTGATTATCTCACTCTTTCACGACCTACTAAAACATTATCTGGTGGAGAAGCTCAAAGGATTAGACTAGCCACTCAAATAGGTTCAGGGCTCACAGGGGTTCTTTATGTTCTAGATGAACCAAGTATTGGATTGCATCAAAGAGATAATGATAAATTACTTGTTACATTATCAAGATTAAGAGATTTAGGGAATACACTTATAGTAGTTGAACATGATGAAGATACCATGATGCAGGCAGATTATATTTTAGATATTGGACCTGGAGCTGGGGTCAATGGTGGGGAAGTAATTTTTGCAGGGACACCAGAAGAGATGCTAAAATCTGAAAAATCATTAACTGCAAAATTTATGAGTGGTGTAGAAAAAATAGTAATTCCTAAAAAAAGAAGAAAATCTGAAGAATTTATCAAATTAAAAAAAGCATCAGGAAATAATTTGAAAAACTTAACTGTAGAAATACCAAAAGGTATTTTAACTGTAGTAACAGGTGTTAGTGGAAGTGGAAAGTCAACTTTAATTAACCATACACTTTTTCCAATATTATTTAATACTTTAAACGGTGGAAAACTTTATCCTTTAGCACATGGTGGAATTGAAGGAATTGAAGATTTTGAAAAAGTTATAGATATTGATCAATCACCTATTGGTAGAACACCAAGATCAAATCCAGCAACATATACTAAAATTTTTGATGATATAAGAACTCTTTTTGCCGAAACTAAAGACTCTAAATTCAAAGGATATGATAAAGGGAGATTTTCATTTAATGTTAAAGGTGGTCGTTGTGAAGCCTGCCAAGGTGGAGGAATTATTAAAATTGAAATGAATTTCCTACCTGATGTTTATGTTGAATGTGAAGTTTGTAAGGGAAAAAGATATAATAAAGAAACATTAGATGTATTTTATAAAGGAAAAAATATATCAGATGTTTTAAATATGAGTGTTCAAGAAGCATATGAATTTTTTAATGCAATACCATCACTAGAGAGAAGATTAAAGGTATTAATGGATGTAGGGTTAGATTATATAAAGTTAGGACAACCTGCAACTACATTATCTGGTGGTGAGGCTCAAAGAATAAAATTATCTTCAGAGCTTTCTAAAAACACAAGGGGAAAAGCTATCTATATATTGGATGAACCTACTACAGGACTCCATTTTGAAGATATTAGGAAACTTCTTGAAGTTATAAATAGATTAGTTGAAAAAGGTAATACTATAATAATAATTGAACATAACTTAGATGTTATTAAAAGTGCTGATTATATAATTGATATTGGTCCTGAAGGAGGAGAAGGTGGCGGTAAAATAGTTGCTGTAGGTACTCCTGAAGTTGTAGCAAAATCAAAAAAAAGTTATACAGGAAAATATATTAAAGAGGTTCTTGAGAAAGAAAAGAAGAAAAATTTAAAATTAAAAACTGAAAAAGAAAAAACTAAAAAAGCTATAATAAAAAAGCTTGAACCTATAAAAAAAGAAGATGAAAAAAAGAAAAAAAAGAAGTAACTAACAAAAGGCTGAAGTTTTAATTGAAGAAAAAAAGGAGAAAATAAAAATGTTTGAATATTTAAAAGGGAAAGTTGAATATAAAAAACCAGGTTATGTAGCCTTAGATGTTAATAATGTTGGATATAAGATTCATATTTCATTAAAATCATATGAAAAAATATCAATTGATGAAAGTATACGATTATATATATATAACCATATTAAAGAAGATGAATTTAAACTTATTGGATTCTTAAATGAGAATGATAGAATGATGTTTCAATTACTTTTAGGAGTTTCAGGTATAGGAGTTTCTTTAGCTCTTTCAATATTATCGAGTTTTGAAATAGAGGAGATTCAAAGGGTTGTATTAGGAGAAAATTTTTTAGTATTAAAAAAAGTTCCTAAATTAGGAGAAAAAAAAGCTAAACAAATTATTCTTGATTTACAAGGTAAAATGAGTTCATTAAATCTAATTTCTACAGATACAGTAGAAAATGTAGATAAATATGCTTTATTAGAAGAGGAAATTTATCTTGCATTAGAGGGCTTAGGATATGGTAAGAAAGAGATTGATAAAATTTTAACTCGAGAAGAAATAAAGAGCTTGGAAAATATAGAAACTGCAATAAAATATGTTCTTAAAAAAATAAGTAGTTATAAATAGAAGAGTAAAAATTCTATAAAATAAAAAAGTTTCTAAAGAAATATCTTTAGAAACTTTTTTTATTAACAAATAAAAGAATAATAATTATAAAGAATTTATAAAAAGAATAAGTTCTTTTTTTAAAGTACTTTTACCTAATTCATTATATAAAATCATCTCATAAGTTGAATCATCACTTTTCTTTTTTAAAGTAGAAAATATTCCATATTGATCAGAAAGTTCTGATAAAGTAGTATTACCGTTACAATTTTTTAGCATATTTTTTTCTTTCAAAAAATTATTAAAAATAACAGAAGAGATTTTTTTTATACCAATATCAACCAGTGAAGTGTTAGCAATCTCTAAAAATTGGGTAATAGATAAATCATATTTAGGTAAATTAAGATTTTTGATAACAACATCATAAGCTTCTTGTTTCCCCTTTAGAATATTACGATTTTTCAATGTTTTTTCTCTTAAAGAAACTTTACTATTAAGATAAGAATTGAAACGAGTTTGAATACATTTCTGTTCTTTTTTATTTAAAGGTATTTCTTCTAAAAAAATTAGAAAATTAGAGTTTTTTTCTTCATACATTGACTGTATAATTTGGAAAAGAATTTCAACATCATACATGGAATTATGAAGATTAGAAGGATCAACTACAATATTATAGTATGCAGCAAAATCAGAAAGTTTATTATGTTTTCCAATATTCATTTTTCTAGATTCTAAAAAAGTACAAAAAGAAATAGCAGTTTCAAAACAGATAAACTCTCTATCAAAAGAGAAGTTATGAGCTATAAAATGGTCTGCATCCCCACAAAACTCTAAAAAACTTTGAATATCATCAATATAAAACTCAGGATAAGTAATCTCTTTTCTTAGCATATTAAGATTGGATTTACTAAGGTTATTAATAGCAATAGCATGTGGATTTTCTATTTCTCCCGGAGTAAGATGATAGTAACGATTGTATCGATCTATTTCGACTATTTTATTGTCTATAACTAAAGCCTTTATTGCAGATATAGATAAAACTGAAGTTCCTGCAAAACCATTTGTTTCAAAATCTAAAATAATAAGTTCTCTTTTCAATATACCGCTTCCTTTTTAATTAAAAATTTATAGTAAAATATCATAGTTTAACAATTACTTTCTTCTAACTTAGTAACTATATCTAAAGTGACTAATAATTGGTCAATTTTAAAATTATCTACATCAACAACTTCAAAAGTATAATCTTTAAATTTTAAAGAAGCAGATTTTTTAGGAATAGCTTTTAATGAATACATCATGAATCCAGCAATAGTTTCATAGGAATCTTCTTCTGGAAAACTATCTATTTCTAAAACTTTCTTAACATCTTCAACTGGAGTTAATCCATCAATAAGCCAAGAATTTTCTGTTCTTTTTATTATATATTCATCTTGGAATGGATGAACAACATCTCCCATTAATGTAGAGATAACATCTTTTAATGTTATAAGACCAACAACATGACCATATTCATTTAGGATAATAGCAAAATCTTCATATGATTCATTAAATCGATCAAGAACATCAGAAAGTGTCAAAGTATTTGGAACTATTAATATTTTTTTATTAGTTATATCTTTAATATTTTGTAATCCACTTTTTTCACCTTTTAAAATTCGAGGTAAGATATCTTTTGAATCTACATAACCGTAAATACTATCAAGATCAGATTCACATACAAGATATTTAGAGTGTGGTGCAGTTGCAATTTTTTCTTTTAAACTAGCTTCACTTTCATTTAAAGTGAAGTATACCATCTCATCACGAGTAGTCATAGCTGAAGAAACCCAACGAGTATCAAGTTCAAAAATATTTTCAATCATATAATGCTCTTTTTTAGGAAGAACTCCTGCTTCAGCCCCAGCCTCAACTATTGCAAAAATTTCTTCATGTGTTAAATTATCATCTCTAGTATCAGGTAATTTGAATAATTTAAAAATAAGATTAGCTATACCATTGAAAAAAAGGACAACAGGTTTAAAAATATAAAGCATCAATTTCATTGGATTAACAACACAAACAGCTATTTTTTCTGGAAAAACCATCGCTATTCTCTTAGGAATTAAATCTGCAAATTCAACAACAAAACCTGTAATAAGAAAAAAAGACAGTAATGTTGAAATTGAAGAAAGTAATACAATTTTTTCAGGGAAAAAATTTAGAAAAAACTCAGTAAAATAAGGTTCTAAAATATTTTCTCCAATGGAACCAGCAAGAATTGCAACAATATTTAATCCTATTTGGACAACTGTAAAAAAATATCCAGGATTTTCTTGTAGCTTAAGAACTTTATCAGCATTCTTATTTCCTAACTCTGAAAGTAATTGTAATTTTATTTTTCTTGAAGCTGCTAAAGAAATTTCAGCCATAGAAAAAAAAGCACTAATTAAGATTAAGAAAAAAAGTATAGTAATTTTCATAGTTAGACTCATTTAAAACCTCCAAAACTTTAAAAAACAAAGTATTACCTATTATACTATATAATAACATATAATGACTACTTTTTTTAAAAAATTAAAATTTCTATATTAAATCAACTAATTTTTGAGTCTGGATATTAAAGTCTATATTTGAATTAACTAGAGGGTTTTCTCCATAGTTAAGCATAAGAGAATAAATGGTTTCGATACTTATATTTTCATAATCAGTAGCAAGTTTTATTCCTACATAATTACCATTTTCATCAGAAATATTATTTATAATTTTGTTTTGTAATAAAAAAATGATATTTTCATTTACAATGGAAAGGGGTAATAAAAGTTCTTGACTTATATTTAATCCAGTAAGTGGTGGATCATTTTGCTTGAAATTTTTAATAACGAATGTGGAAATTAAAATAGTAAACTTAATTTTTGAAGAAAAGTTTAAGTTGTCAATTTTTGATTCTAATCCTAAAGTATGTCGATTTTGTAGAATGTAAGTTAAGTGTGCTCCTATTAAAATTAAAAACCAAATAACTTTAAGCCAAATTAAGAATATTAAAACAACAGATAAGCTACCATAGATTTTATTATAGGCAATAATAACAGACTGCAATTTCAAAAAAATGACACTACTTTGGTTAAAGAGAACAGAAACAAAAAAACTAGAAATTATAACGGGAACTAGATTAACTTTTAAGTTAGGCATGACAGAATAAAATAATATGAAAAATAGCCATAACCCTATATAACTGGAAGAGACTCTAATGATAGGTCCCAAAAAAAGATTCTCTGTAAGTGTTCCACTAAGCAAAAAAATGAAGAAAAAAGTAAGGGGAAAGAAAATAAATACAGTTAAATAGTCTGAAATTTTTCTAAAAAAAGTTCGATTTTTTTTTACCTGCCAAATACTATTTAAAGATTTTTCTATAAGTGAAAACATAGATATGATAACCCAATACAAAAATATAAAACCTACTCCTGCTAAAACTCCATTTTTAGTGTTAGAAAGTAATTTTTGTGAGGCCTCTAATAAAAAATCAAGGGATTCTTTATTAAGAGGGGAATTTTTATAGAGTTGTTGGGCAATGAAATGATCAATACCTAGTAGGCGTCCAATACTAAAGGAGATAGCCATAAGGGGAACTAAAGATAAAATGGAAAAATAACAAAGTGATGTTGCCCACAAAACAGAATTTGAACGACGATAATTTTTAATAGCTCCTAAAATTCCATGAAAAATAGTTTGAAATCGACTATTTTCAATAAATTCATGTATTAATATATTAATATCTTTTTTATTCATAGTAAGACTCCTCTTAATTTGTTTT
>SAMEA5043675__coassemble_173_pt1 | contig 13104 bp, 11 predicted proteins | sample SAMEA5043675__metabat2_low_PE_002 | metagenome-assembled genome bin SAMEA5043675 (sample SAMEA5043675) | Gadus morhua
TCTTCTTTCACAATAAAACCTGCTGCTAGGTCATGTCCACCAAATCTTTCTAACATGGGAGAACATTTTTTAAAAATATCAAAAATATTAATCCCTGGAACACTACGTGACGAAGCTTTTCCAAATCCATTTTCTAATGAGATTAAAACCACAGGAATTTCATATTTATTGCTCAACCTTGAACTCACTACTCCAACAACTCCTGGGTGCCAAGTATCTGAACTTAAAAAAATTGATTTTTTCTCTATAAGGTCAATTTCTTTTACTCGCTCTATTGCCTCGTCATACATTATTTTTTCATACTCTCTACGCATTCTATTCATTTTTTTCATTTCTTCAATAATATCAAATATTTTTTTTTCATTTTTCTCTATAAAAAAATCTGCCCCTATTTTAGCAACTCCTATTCTTCCCAGAGCATTTATCAAAGGTGAAATAAAATAGCTAATATCAGTAGTCGTCATAGTTTTATTATTGAACTTTAAATATTTCAATAAAGATTTTAATCCTGGTATTTCTGTATTTTTAATTTTCTCTAATCCTTTTTTAATGATAATTCTATTCTCTCCAACCATTGGAACTACATCTGCTACTGTTCCAATCATTACAATATCAATAAATTTATGCACTTCATCTAGACTAATTCCTAATTTCAAATAAAGAGCTTGAGCCAATTTAAGTGCTACTCCTGCTCCTGAAAGATATTTAAAATCATATCTTTTACTAAGTTTAGGATTAATATAAAGAATCTCTTCATCTTCTTCTTTTTCTACACTTTTATGATGATCAGTAACTATCACATCAATCCCAAGCTTCTGTCCATACCTTACATCTTCTATTGAATTTATACTTGAATCAACTGTTATAACTAATTCTGCTCCTCGACTTCTCATATATTTTAAATTTTTTTTATCTAAACCATGTCCCTCTTCAACTCTACTAGGAATGTAATAATCTACATTTATTCCTATTTGACTAAATACTTTAACAAGAAAAACTGCAGCTGTAATACCATCAACATCATAGTCACCATAAATAAAAACCTTGCTTTTCTTTTCTCTTACTTCTAGTATTTTATCTATAATTTTCTCCATATTTTCAAATAAAAAAGGATTTGAAAAATCTGAAATTTCAGTTTCTAAAAATTTTTTTGCTCTATCCACTGTATCTATTCCTCGGCTCAGAAGTAACGTCGCTGTAAGATTAGATATTTCAAGTTCTTTTTCTAAAAAAGTAGCTAGGCTTACATCTTTAGAGATATACTCCCAGGTCATTCTATCACTGTCCCTTTATTTCATTCAAAAGTTTTGTAATTTTCATAGCATGATCAACGCTATCATCTGTTTTTATTCTAACTTCTGGAGTAAATCTTAATCCTAATTCTTCAGATATTTTTTTTCTTAAAAGTCCTTTTATATTTTCAAGTGTAGCAAATATTTCAGTATTTTCTATATTTTTACCATTTAATGGCATAACTGTAAAATACACATCAGCAAACTTTAAATCTTCAGTTACTCTAACATGATTAACAGAAACAATCGCTTCTTTTAACTTTACATTTTTCACATCTAACATAAGAGTTTTTGAAATTACTCTTCCTATTTCTTTTTCTATTCCAGCAATTCTTTGCTTATTCATATTTACCTCCTTAACTATACACATTTTTTATTTAACTCAAAAAATCTATTTTTTCAACTTTCTTTTTATTTCTTGAATATCAAAGGCCTCAACAATGTCTCCTTCCTTAATATTTTCGTATCCTACTACATTAAGTCCACATTCTTGACCTGAAACAACTTCTTTTACATCATCTTTAAATCTTTTTAAAGTTGAAAGTTTTCCTTCGTACATAACTACACCCTCACGAATGATTCTGATATTTGAATCATTTTTTATTTTACCATCTACAACTACACAACCTGCAACATTTCCAGTATTCGATACTTTAAATACTTTCTTTATTTCAATTCTACCTAAGTAGTTTTCTTTAAATTCTGGATCTAACATTCCAGTAAGTGCCTTTTCTATATCTTCTACAATATGATAAATTATGCTTGAAGTTCTTATTTCCACTCCAGACTTATCAGCTTCTTTCATTGCTTTCGTTGTAGGTCTAACATGGAATCCAAGTATAATAGCTTTTGAAGCCTCTGCAAGTCTTACATCACTCTCAGTTACTGCACCAGAAAGAGTTTGGATAATATTTACAGCTACTTCATCTGTATTAAGTTTCATTAATGAATCTTTCAGTGCATCTGCAGAACCACGTGAATCTGCTCTTATTATAAGATTAAGCTCTTTTATTTTTTGGTTTTCAAAATCTTGAGATAGTGATTCAAGAGAAAGTACTTTTTTAGATCGTTCATTAAGTCGTCTTTCTTTACTAACTTCATCCACTATTCTTCTTGCATGTTGCTCATTTTGAATAACATACATAACATCTCCAGCATTTGGAACATTAGTAAATCCAATTATTTCACCTGGCTGTGATACCTCTACATAATCAACTTTACTACCTTTATCATTTACAAGAGCTCTAACTTTACCATAACACTCTCCAGCAACAACAACATCTCCTATACGTAATCTTCCTTCTTGAATTAAGATATCCGCAATTACCCCAACTTTAGGATCAAGTTTTGATTCTAGAACTACTCCTTTTCCACGCTTATTATAATTTGCTTTTAATTCTAAAATTTCAGCAGTTAATAAAATTGTTTCAAGAAGAATATCTAAATTTAATAATTTTTTAGCAGAAACTTCTACAAATTCAACATCTCCACCCCATTCTACTGAGACAAGACCGTGTTCCATAAGTTCTTGTTTTATTTTTAAAGCGTTAGCTCCCTCTTTATCTATTTTATTAATTGCAACTATAAGTGGAACATTTGCAGCCTTAACGTGTGAGATCGCCTCTATTGTCTGTGGCATTACTCCATCATCTGCTGCTACAACTAATATAGCGATATCTGTAACTTGTGCTCCTCGAGCTCTCATATCAGTAAACGCCTCATGTCCAGGAGTATCAACAAAAGTTATAGGCTTTCCATCTTTTATTATCTGATATGCTCCTATTTTTTGTGTGATTCCTCCAGCCTCGCCATCAGCAACATTTTCTTCTCTAATTGCGTCTAGTAAAGATGTTTTTCCATGATCAACGTGTCCCATTATTGTTATAATAGCAGCTCTCTCTTTCAAATCCGAAGCTTTATCTTCTATTTCTAATGAAAATTTATCTCCAAAAGGAATAATTACTTCTTCTTCTTTTTCAACAATAACATCATATTCAGTTGCTATTTCTTCAGCTAATTCAAAAGAAAGTTGACTGTTAATAGTTAACATATGTCCTTTTAAAAATAATTTTTTTATTAATTCTGAAGTATTCATTTTAAGCAATTTCGTGAAATCCCCTAAAGATATACTTTCTTTTATTTTAATAATTTTTATTCCATCTTCTTCAATAACTGTATCAACATGTTCTTCTACTCTTTTAACTGTAAAATCGGCTCTTCTACCTTTTTTCTTTTTTCCAGTTTTTTTCTCAACTTTCATTATTGGTTCCTCTTTTTTTTCAACTGGTTTTTCTTTCTCTTTATTTATTTTTTCTGCTTTTTTAGGGATGATTGTTTCTTGTTTCCCTCCTAAAGCTTCTCTAATTTTATTCACTTCTGCTTCATTTAGTCCAGATAAATGGGATTTTGCTTCCACTCCCATATTAATTAATATTTCTAAAAATTCTTTATTATCTTTTTTAAACTCTTTAGCTAGTTCATGTACTCTAATTTTCATTTTATTACCTCCATAAACACTCTAGTTTATAAGACCTCTAGCAACTTTTTTATTGGTAATAGCAATAACCGTAACCTCATCTTTATTAAAAATGTCACCCATCTGAGATTTTGTACTATGAAAGACAAAAGGGATATTCCTTTCCTTACATTTTTCAATTATTTTATTACTATTTTTTTCACTGATATCTTCTGCCATTACAACAAAATGAACTTTTTCAATTTCATCAAACACCATATTTAGCCCAAAAGTTAAAGATTGAGAGTTCTTCATCACTTTTAAAATATTTAAATAGTCTTTTTTTTCATTTTTCAATAAAACAGACATTTTCACTAATTCTTCCATACTTACTAAAACTTTTTTATGTTTTGAAAGTCTTTGAAGACATTCCTTATTTTTACATACATACATTCCTCGAGACTGTTCTGTTCCTTTTTCATCAAAGTATATTTTTTCATCATTTTTAACCAATCTAAAAAATATATCTTTTAATCCTTTGATTTTACATATTAGGCATGTTCTTTCTGGTCCTATTTGGTTATTCACCTTCTGTCCCCTCTTCAACCTTAATATCTACTCTCATTCCTGTCAATCTAGCAGCTAATCTTGCGTTTTGTCCATTTTTTCCTATTGCTAAAGATAATTGTGAAGGATCTACAATCACTCGTCCAGTCATTCCGTTATCAAGAATTTCTACACTACTAACTTTTGCTGGACTTAATGCTTCTGAAATAAATTCAACTGGTGATTCTCTCCAGATTACAATATCAATTTTTTCACCATTTAGCTCATCTACGATATTTTTGATTCTAAGTCCTTTTTGTCCTATACAAGCTCCCACAGTATCAATATTTGGATCTAAAGAGTGTACTGCAACTTTTGCTCGAGAACCTGCTTCACGTGCAACTGCTTTTATTTCAATCATACCTGTTTCTATTTCTGGTATCTCTATTTCAAACAATTTTTTTAATAATCCTTCATGTTTTCTAGTAATTAAAACTCTAGGAAACTTATTAGTTCTTTCTACTTCAGCTAAATATACCTTTATTCTTTCACCAACTCTATAAGTATCTGCAATTGATTGCTCACTCATGGGTAAGGTAGCTTCTAATCCATCAAAATCAATATGAATATTTCTTTTTTCATCAATTCTACGAATAATTCCGATTATAATATCTTTTTCTTTTACTTTGAACTTTCCGTATATATTCTCTCTTTCTGCCTCTCTAACTTTTTGAATAACAATTTGCTTACCATTTTGGATTGCATTTCTTTTAAAATCTTCACAATTAACTTCAATGTGAATAGTATCTCCCAGTTTGATTCGCTTTTTTATCTCATATGCTTCTTCATAAATAATTTCAATAGCAGCATCTTCTAATTTATCATTCTCAACAATTGTTTTTATTTCATAAACTTTTACATCTCCACTATCTCGATTAATTACCACAGCAATATTTTCTTCTTCACCAAAATTTTTCTTATATGCTGCTAATAATGCTTGTTCCACTGCAACAAGTAATTCCTCTTTGGAAATACCTTTTTCTCTTTCTAATTCCTCTAATGCTTCTAAAAATATCTTAGCATCTTTAGTTTTCATTACAACTTCCTCCTATAAATATAAAATTTTCAATTATTTTATTCATCAAATCTAAATACTAAATTTGCTTTCCTTATTTCTTTAAAAGGAATTTCATACTTTTCATTGTCTGCTAATAAAAGAATAGTGTCTTCATCCAAGATTTCAAAAAAACCAACAAAATTCTTTTTATCTTCTAGTTTATGTTTTAGAGATAATGAAATCTCTTCTCCTGAAAATCTTATAAAATCTTTCATTTTTTTTAATGGTCTCTCAATTCCTGGTGAAGAAACTTCTAAAAAGAATTTTTCCTCAATTAAGTTATCCACTTTTTCATCAATACGGTTACTCACATTAGCACAATCTCCAAGTGTTATACTATCATTTTCTTTTTCAATAAAAACTCTTAAATACTTGTATCCGCCTTCTTGTACATATTCAACGTCAACTAATTCTAAATTTAAATCTTTTAAAATTGGTACAAGAATTTTTTCAACTTCTCCAACAATATCAAACTCTTTGTATTTACTCATTTATTTTCACCTCACTTATTTTCATTTTTTTTATTATTTATGAAAGAGAGAGTGGGTTTTTCACCCACTCTCCCCAATCTACATAATTTCTAATTAATTATATCATATATATTAAAAAAAATCAAATTTTACTCTTAAACTTACTATCTTTTAATTTGTCTTACATTATCAATAGTAGTTCCATCTCTATATTGTACTATTGCTACAATTTTTTCTTCAAACTCTATATTCTTTGGTTTTCCAGTTAATTTTTCTGCAATTATTTTTAGCTCTTCCATTGTCTTAATAGGCAATTTTGAATTTTTAAATTTTTCAATAAGATCTACTCTTAGAGGATTAATTGCAATTCCATGTTCTGTTACCAAAATATCCACTGTATTTCCTGGTGTAGTTATTGTTGTTACCTTGTCTTTTAATACAGAAATTCTAGAATTTACAAGTTGTGAAACAATAATGCAAAGTTTTGATCCAGCAGCAGTATCGCTATGTCCACCAGAACCTCCCATAATCACACCATCTGAACCTGTTGTAACATTAACATTAAATTCCACATCCATCTCTGTTGCACCAAGAATAACGATATCTAGCATATCTACAACTGCACCTTTATTATTAAAGTTTGCATACATAGAGGCAGACATAGTTATATGATCTGAATTTTCTTTCGCTGATTTTATTGCTTCTAAATCAAAACACTGAACATCAAAAAGAGTTTTAAAAAGTCCTTCTTTATACATGTCAACAATATATCCAGTTATACCACCACATGCAAAACTTCCTTTAATTTCATCTCTTTTCATCATGTTTTTCATTTCTGCTGCAACCGCTAAAGATATGCCTCCAGCACCAGTTTGAAAACTCATTCCATCTTTAAAATAACCTGAATCTTTAATAAATTTAGAAGTCATACTTGCAATTTTAAGACCTATTGGATTCTTAGTTATTTGAGTCGTTCCAGAAACTATCCCATTAGGGTCTCCAATTGCTTCAATATTCAAAACATAATCAATATGTGTTTGATTAATTTCTATTACTTTATTTGGATAAGGAACCAAATTGTCTGTTATAGCAACTACAACTTTTGCCCATTCTGCATCAGTATGTGCATATCCCAGTGCTCCACAAGCTGATTTTCCTTCTATACCATTTATATTTCCATACTCATCACAAGTTGGAGCACCCATAAATGCAAAGTCTATTACAACTTCTTTTGTTTCCATTATTCTTGCTCTTCCACCATGTGTATGCATAATAGCAGGATTTTTCAGTTTCCCATCTGATATAGCTTGAGCTACAGGACCTGAAATATAACCCGCATAAATATTTGTTACTACACCATTTTCCATTAGTGAAACCAATTCTTTATGACAAGGAAATATTGAACTTGCAACTACAGTTATATCTTTATAACCTCTTTCTGCAATTTCTTTCATTACCATATTTAAAATAAAATCACCATTTCTAAGGTGGTGGTGAAATGAGACTACCATTCCATTTTTCAATTCTAGTTTATCCATTAACTCTTTAAAATCATGAAAGAGTTTCTTTTTCATATTACACCTCACATTTTAATCTAATAATCCAACTAGTTTAGCAACATTTAAAGTATTAATCGCTCTATTAATAATAGGAAGATCTATCATTTTCCCATCTAATGAAAATACACCTAATCCATCTTTGTCTGCTACTTCTTTTGCTTCTAGAACTCTCTCAGCGTGACGAATTTCTTGTTTAGTAGGAGCAAAAACATCATGAATAGAATCAATCTGTCTTGGATTTATAGATAACTTACCACTAAACCCTAATCTTTTAGCCTTAGCAGTATCCATTCTTAGACCTTCTTCATCATTTGTATCAGTAAAAGGAGTATCAATAGCATCTACTTTAAATGCTTTACATGCATTTATGATTTTAGTTCTTGCATAAAAAAGTTCTTCAGAGTCATAAGTTCTTTTAACTCCTAAATCTACTGCTAAATCTTCTCCACCAAGTAGAACCGAAATACATCTTGATGATGCTTGGATAATCTCACTTACTGTTTCTACTCCAATTGTTGTTTCAACAAGAGCATGAATTTTTATACTATTTTTAGGAAATTTCCCCTCTTCTTCTATTCTTGTTAAAGCTTTATCCAAAAACTCCATATCTTCAACACAAGCTTTTGGAAGAAGAATAGCATCTGGTTTCATTTTTCCCATCATTTCTATATCTTCTAATGCATAGGGTGTTGATAATGGATTAATTCTTATTACAACTTCTGTTCCTGTATAGTCATTATTTTTTAATGCTTCTCTTATTAAAATTCTAGCTGAATCTTTTTCAGTTAGTGAAACAGCATCTTCAAGATCGAATATAACAGAATCTGCTCCAAAAACATGTGATGTTTGCAACATTCCAGGATTATTTCCCGGCATAAAAAGCATTGTTCGTCTAAGCATAAATACCACCTCTTATGGCTGCTGTTTCAATTCTAGCAGCAATCGTATAATCTAATGCTCCTTTATCTGTAGCAACAACTTTTATTCCATCAAGATTCATTTCTTTTAATTTTTCTAATATTACTTCTTTTATTCTATCACCAAATTGTTTTTCAACAATGCTATCCAATTCAATTTCAATTCCAGACTCAATAGGAGTAAGAATTACAAAAATATCATTAGATTCCAAAGTTCCACATTTTGAAGGATTTTTTATTTTCATAATACACCTCACAATAATTTTAAATTCTAGCTTTCAAGTTTATTCTTCGTAAATTGAAGAAGGGACTAATTCTTTAGTCCCACTTCCTATTTAAAAATTTTAATTATTTTTTTCTATTAACTAAAGCAGCAACTCTGTTCATTTCATTGTTTACTATCATGTATCCTTCATCTACACCCATTCCAGGTTTTGCTAACACTTGTAATGCTCCACAAGCCATAGCTATATTAGATGTAATCTCAGCACTTCTATTAGTCTCGTTACAAGTTCCACCAGAATATGAACCTATTCCAACCTTATTACAGTAAATAATTGCATCAGCTATATTATTTACTCCTCCTAAATCAGGAGTTTTTATTTGAACTACATGTCCAGCTTTTCTGTCAGCAAATGCTTTAATATCACTTAAAGTATTACACCACTCATCTGCAACTAATTCCATGTCCATTCCTCTTCTATCAACTTCAGCAGTAAGCTCAGCTAATGAAGTTATTTGTCCTTCTAAACTTCCAACATCCATTGGTCCTTCTATTCTTAATTTAAATGGTTTTGCTGCATCCACAAGTGTTTGTAAGTAGTCAGCCATTCTCTTCATATCAAGATCAAAAGCTACGCCAATAGTTCCATAAACATCAATATGTAATATTGGACTATAACTAGCATCACTTCTTAAATGAATTATTCTATCTCTTAACCAACCAACATATTCTAATAAAATTTCTCCATTATTTCCTAATTTTGTTTCAACATGATTTATTAAAGCATGAGGAAGTACATCAGCTTGCTTTATTATCATTTTGTCAGCATTCTCATATCTGTTATCTCCAGATTGAGTGAATATAGGTCTTGGTGTTATTGTAATTCCTGTATTATATTCTTTTTGTATTACTTCTGCCATAGTGATTTTCTTAGATTTTGCAACACCATCTAAAATCGCTTGAGTTATTCCATATCTAATAGCAGTATGAAGTCTTTTTCCGTTTATTTGTAAAGCGTCAAATTCCTCTGCCATTGTCTTAAAACTATCTAAGCTTCTTCCTATTAATTTAGGAGCTATTTCTTTTTGAATTACAGGAATAAAGTCTGCAGCAAGAAATAATGGATCACGTCCTCCAGCACCAGAATATTGTACTGCAGCACAATCACCGTGAGCTACTGTTCCATCTTCAAGTATTAACATAACAGAAATTGATTCTCCAGATTGTCTAATCGATGTGAATCCAGGAGTAACAGGTGTCCCTATATAAGCAAACCCATCATGTCCTGCACCATTTTTTATAGCTTGTTGATCATCAAAATAAAACCCAGTTTTTCCAGCTGAACAAACAACATCAATAATTTTCATTTTTACTCTCCTCTCGCAATTTTATTTTTTTATTGTATTAATTGTTTTATTTTATTATCCTTTAAAGTTTTCTGGTCTTCCTATAAGTGCACCTTTTCCAACTGCAAATATATCATCAACAGTCATTTGGAATCCAACTTCTCTGTTTTCTATTTTTGCTCTAATTTCAATTTGCTCTCTATTGAATTTTTTTACATCTTCAGTAAAAGGTAAATTTCCAAATTCCAAATATCTTATTTTTCCTTCGTTATCACGTGCTGGCATCATTTTACCTGCATTATATCTTGAAGGTGCAAACGGTATATCAAGAACTCCAGTTTCAAATGCTTTTACAACTCCTACTGCTAAATCTCCATTTCCAGCTTCTACTATTTTGTCAAAAATCTGTTTAACTTCTTTCTTTATTAAAGTAATTTCTGCTGTTAAAGCATCAGATTTTGGTAATTTTTGATTTGATAATAAGTTAAGAACCATTTTTGTAGCACGAATTCCAGCTGCATTAGCTTCTTTTGTAGGAATTCCTAATGCTTCATGTGGAGTTTTTACGATAACTTTTGTTGCTCCTGCCAGTGCAGCAGCAGAAGCTCCATTAGAAATTACTCCAAATGCTTTTGCCTCATCTGCAGGGAATCCTCCCATCCATTGGTGGAAAACTGTAGTGATTACAACATCATTATATCCATACTCTTTACAATATTCAGTAGCTTGCTCTTCTAATGCTCTAACAGCAGCAACGTCTTGTACTAAATTTCCACATTGTCCGTATCCTAATGTTAAATTTTTAACTCCTTGTTCAGCAGCTAATAAACACTCTAAAATTTGAACAACATTTGACATACTAGGTGGAACAAGTGTTCCAGTTAATGGTCCAAACGGTTCTCTATTAATAGAAACCCCTTTTTCTTCATAATATCCAACTAATCTATCTATATACTGCCAGTCAATTAATGTTTGCTCTATTGAAACATCTTTAGCGTAAGGAATGTTATAAGTTATTCCTCCACCTTCATTAGAAGTAAATCCAGCAGCTATCATAATTTCTGAAAGTAATCTAGCATCTGGTGTTCCATGTCTCATTTGAAGTGGTAAATTTACAGCCTCTACAACTTCTCTACATCCTTTAACACCATGATTTACACCTGGGAATCCATTAAGAAGAGATCTTCCTGCTTTTTCTGATTCTTCTATTCCATGTTGACAATTCTCATATTTGTTTTGTCTTGTATAAGCATCAATAGTTGAAGGTAATAAATCTGCTCCACCCTCTGTATCAAGAAAGTTCAATAACTCAATATGCTCGCTTATTAGTGCAACTCCAGCACGTGGTTGAGCTAAAGTTATTCCTTTCTTTTTAGCATCTATAAGCTTTTTAGAAAAACTTTTATGATCTGGAAGTGCTTTATGGTATCTGATAGCTTCCTCTAAATCAACCTCTTTTCCTGTAGGCCATTGCTTTAAAACTTCTTCTCTAATACTAAAGAATTCTTCTTCTGTCCATTTTTTAAATTTTAATTTCATTTTTCCTCCTATTCTATTGTTAAGTCCGTTGAATTTTCATTTTTATAACTGACTTAAAATATTTTTTATTTTATTTCTAAACCTCTAACAAATACTTTTTCATTAGCCTAATAGATAAATCAGGATAATCTTCTGCCAATAACCCCATACTAGAAAGTATATAAGTCTTATCTATCCAATATTTAGGTTTTATTGGTTTTAAATTTATTGGCTTTTCAGGATTGAAAATTCCTGCTTCTAATATCTTGTTTGGATTTTTACTGTGAACAATTACGCCTCCAGTTCCTATTATCAATGGCGTTTCTAGTAAATCTTTACCCAACTGGCTAAACATACTTCCCATTGGGGTATAAATAACTTCCAACACTCCACAGTGTCTTTCCATTGCAATATCTGTAGCTACTTTTGCCATAGCTTCATCAAAAGCCAAATCTTCGTCAGTCATAGGTACCATTTTTATATTATTGTATCTATACTCACACATCTCTTTAGGATTTAAATGTTTATATTTATCTTCTAATAGAGAGGTTATTCTTTTACTTGTTCCAGCTTCTAAAAGTGCCAGTGAAGAATACCGCATTCCTAAATCCCCTTCAACAGTCCTTTTAACAAAAGGTTCTTCTAACCCTTTAAGAATAACTGCTGGTTTTGTAGGTAATCCTTTTGAAATCGAATGAATATCCGTAGTGGCTCCACCTATGTCAACAACTAAAATATCTCCAATACCATCTTCAACATCACTTCCAACCGAAAGAATTTCTGCAGCTTTAAGCACTGCTGCTGGCGTTGGCATAAGAATTCCAGAAGTAAACTCTTCAGCTTCTCCCATTCCTTTCGCTTCAACAATTTTTTGCATAAAGACCTGCCTAATTGCTTCACGAGTTGGTTCTACATTCAATTTATTTAAAATTGGCATAACATTTTCACTAATTTTATAATATATGCCAGCTTCATTAAATAATTTTTCAATTACATCAACAGCACTTTTATTTCCTGCTACAACAATAGGAACTTCTATTTTATGTTCTACTATCATTTTAGCATTATGAATTATACATTCATGATTACCACCATCTGTTCCCCCTGCCAAAAGAATGATGTCAAGATTAGAATTTTTTATTTCTTCCACTTCATGACTATTAAGTTCAAAAGCATAAGTTTTAATAACTCTAGCCCCTGCCCCTAACGCAGCTTTTTTAGCAGCATCTGTTGTTAGTTCTGGCACAAGTCCAATAGCAATCATTTTTAATCCACCAGCTGCTGAAGAACAAGCAGTTTTTTTTATGAATTCTATTTTACTTTCTTCTATATTTAATTTCTTTGATATATCCTTTTTTAATGTTTCAAAAGCTTCATAAAACCCTAGCATTATCCCTGTTTCTACAGTGGTTATTGCTTTAGAGGTTCCTAAAATCGTTTCTCCCTCTAAATCAATTGCAGTAAGTTTTGTGTAAGTACTTCCAAAATCGATTGTCAAATAAATTTTTTTCATATTTTACATACCTAAATCAATTTTAATATCTTTCAAAGTTGTTTCAATACTAGTTCCTGGCTTGTAAACTCTATTGAATCCCATCTCTTTAAATCTACTTTCAACAGCTTCCCATTCTTGCTTTCCTACTACTATATTTCCTCCTACA
>SAMEA5043675__coassemble_176_pt1 | contig 12357 bp, 9 predicted proteins | sample SAMEA5043675__metabat2_low_PE_002 | metagenome-assembled genome bin SAMEA5043675 (sample SAMEA5043675) | Gadus morhua
TAATTGTGTTAGTTGTCCTCTTTCTTCCAATGTAAATCCTGCATTTTTTTTATTACTTTTCGGATTTTTTAAATCAATCTCCTCATGAGCTACATTTAAATCTCCACATACTATAACAGGTTTTTTCTCTTCTAGTTTTAAAAGATAATTTCTAAATTCAGTATCCCAATCCATTCTATATTCTAATCTTTTCAGAGCCTCACCAGAATTAGGTGTATATACATTAACCAAATAGAACTTCTCATATTCAAGTGTTATTACTCTTCCTTCTTGATCATGCTCCTCTATTCCTAATCCGTAACTTACTGATTGAGGTTCTTTTTTAGCAAAAATTGCTGTTCCTGAATATCCTTTTTTTACTGCATAATTCCAAAATTGGTGATACCCTTCTAATTCTAATGTTATTTGCCCATCTTGACACTTACTTTCTTGAATAGAAAAAAAATCTGCATCTATCTCTTGAAAAAAATCTAAAAATCCTTTTTCTACAGCTGCTCTTATTCCATTTACATTCCATGATATAAGTTTCATATTTCCGTCAGTAAAACCTTATAGATCATTTTTTAAAACCTGATCTTTACCAACGGTTTTCACCTCCATTTTTTTATTTTTTATTTAAAGATAACTCTATTAGTCAAAATCTGTTAAATAATTTATAAGTTCAACCTCTGGGTGCTCTACATCATCTAAATACATTCCACCATAAGACAGTGCTATCTCCATCAGTCCATCTGCATATCCAATATATTCTATGTTAAATTTTGTAACTCCAAAATCTATATCCATATCTTCAAGTTCCTTTTTGAAATTTTCAAGTTCTTTTAGACTAAGATCCTTTTTTTTCATATACTCCAAGAATTTATCTTGTAAGCTTTTTATCTTTTTTATATTCTCTTCTTTTTTTCCATAAAGAGATTCTAATTTTTCAATTAAATCCTCTATAGATATCTTCATATCTTCAGCACCTTCATATTTCCAAGAGCTCCAAGCCACTAATCTTGGAAACGTTTCAGTATAATAATACTCTAAAACATCATTTGCTGTAGAAAAAGCTCTGACAGTTGTCAAATGATACCATTCTTCATTTTGTTTTTCATATTCTACATCTAAAACTAATATTTTTTCCAAATCATTTGATCTTGAAATATATTTTTTTCTGTATTCCAAGTTATATATTCGTTACACATAAATCCCCCTAAATATTAATACTATTATCTTATTTTGTTTTATAAATTTTTTTATTTTTTATAATTTATTACTATTATAACATATTTTTTCTTTAATTTAATTTTTATTACTATAGTTTTATTTTTTATATAGTATTTTCATCATATTTTATAAAAAAACTCTAATAGTTTAGCTATTAGAGTTTTTTATTAGTTAAATTTTTAAAATTTATTTACCCATTAAAATTTTCTCACTTGTAATAGGTAAACTTCTAATTCTTTTTCCTGTTGCTCGAAAGATTGCATCGGCTATTGCAGGTGCAGATGTATTAATAACTACTTCTCCTACAGATTTTGCTCCAAAAGGTCCTGTTGGTTCATAAGACTCTAAAAATTCAACATCTATTTTACCTATATCTTTTCTTGCTGGCATTTTATACTGCATAAAAGAATCAGTTAAAACTTTTCCATTTTTACCATATATAATATCTTCTGTAAGTGCTAATCCTATTCCTTGAACTATTCCACCCTCTACTTGTACTCTTGCAAGTGCAGGATTAATTAAAGTCCCACAATCTACTACAGATAAGAAATCTAATATTTTTACTTCGCCAGTTCCTGTATCTACTTCTACTTCAGCAAAACTTCCAATAAAAGGTGGAGGTGAGGTCTTTCCTCCCCATGTCCCAGTTGTTGTTATTTGATTCATACCTTCAAAAGAAATAAATTTTTGGGCTAATTCCTCAAGTTTTAATATTCTTTCAGCCTTATCATTTTCTTTTACTCTTAAAAACTCACCACAAAATTCTATCTGTTCTTGAGGAATATTTAAGAGTTTACTTGTAGTTTTTAATATTTCTTCTTTCATTTTATTACAAGCTATTATAGTTGCATTTCCAGTAACATATGTACCACTAGAAGCATATGCTCCTGGATCATATGGTGAAATATCAGTATCAGCACTATGAATTATTATTTTATCTAATGATACTTCTAATACCTCACTTGCCATTTGAGATATTACTGTATCACACCCTTGTCCCATATCTGTTACACCTGTAAATAGATTAAAGTCTCCTCTATCACTTAATTTAATAGTTACTGCAGCAGTATCAATCCCTGCAATTCCTGACCCTTGCATTGTAACAGCCATTCCACCTGCTCTTACTTTTCCATCAGATATTTCACGTCTATTTTTTCTATTTTTCCAATCAAATTTTTCTTTTCCAATTGTTATACATTTTTTTATATCGCCACTAACTATTGATTCTCCCTCTAAATTTGTTTCAACTAAGTTTTTCATTCTAAGATCAATAGGATCAATATTCAATTTTTCAGCTAATTCATTTATTGCAGATTCCACTGCATAAGTGCCTTGAGTTGCTCCATACCCTCTGAAAGCTCCTCCAACCATAGTATTACTATATACTATATCTGCTTTAAATCTCATAGGTATCTTACTGTATAAAGGGAAAGTTTTGAATGCAATTAAAGGAGTCACTGTTGGAGCATGTTCTCCGTAAGCTCCTGTATTAGATAATGTTTTTATATCAATAGCTTTTATATTTCCCTCTAAATCTGAACCAATTTTAACTGTAATTCTCATTGGATGTCTTGTAGTTGTACAAGTATTATTCTCTTTTCGATTATAAATCATTTTTGAAGGCTTTCCTGTTTTCAAAGTTACAAATGCTGTATAAATCTCTGTTGCAGCAGTTTGTTTTCCACCAAAACCACCACCAACTCTAGGTTTTATTACTCTTATTTTTCCAGGTGAGATTTCTAAAGCTCTTGCCAAGTGTCTTCTTACATGAAAAGGTATTTGAGTTGAAGTAATTATTGTTAAACGTCCATAAGAATCAAAATATGAATACGAACGATTTGTTTCCATCATTCCATGAATTTGTCCTTGTGTATAATATGTTTCTTCTATTACTATGGAACTATTTTTAAATCCTTCATCAACACCTTCTTTTTCTTGAAAATATTTAGAAGCAATATTTCGATTTTTCTCCATTCCAATATCAAAATTTGTAAATAATTCTTCTTGATGAACAACAGTTTTTGAGTCAATAGATTTTTCATAATCTAAAATTGGAGTGTAAAGTTCATATTTAACCTTTACTAATTTCATGGCCATATCAATACATTTTTCATTTTCACCAACAACTATTGCAACTGCATCTCCAACATATCTTACATATTCATCAAGTATTCTTCTATCATATGCAGATGGTTCTGGATACCCTTGTCCTGCCAGAGTAAAACGAGTTTTTGGAGTATCTAAATGAGTGAAAATATTCTCTATACCTACTATTTTTTTAGCAGCACTTACATCTATATTAACAATTTTTCCATAAGCATGTGGTGATCTTAATAATTTTACTATCAAGGTATTATTGTTTAAAATCAAATCTTCTGTATATCCAGGAGTTCCAGTTATTGCAGCTATTGAATCAAGTTTCTTTACAGTAGAATTAACTATTTTCATTCTTTTCAGCCTCCAAAAAGTTTTTTATAGCTCGTAACTGTGAAGCATACCCTGTACAACGACATAAAGTTCCATTTAAATAGTGTAAAATCTCTTCATCAGTTGGTACTCTACCATTAGAAAGAAACTCATTTTTTAGTCCTATAACTGTCATAGTAAATCCTGGTGCACAAAAACCACATTGGTCTGCTCCCTCTAATCCCATAAATACTGCAAATCTTTTAGCGATCTCTTGATGTCCTTCTAGTGTTTCTATTTTTTTGTTATTTACTCTTAAAGAGAGAGTTGAACATGATAAAACAGGTTTTCCTTCCACAAACACTGTACATAATCCACATGTTCCAGTATCACATCCTCTTTTTACACTTAAATATCCTGCCTTTCTAAGGGTATCTATTAAATATTCATCAGGTTCGACTAATATTTTTATTTTTTTATTATTTACAGTGATATTTAATAACATTTATAGAACCTCCTTCAAAGCTTTTTTCAACATTGATTTTGAAATTAATTTTCTATATTCTTCAGTCCCTCTCATATTAGTTTGAAATTCAATTTCTTGAAATAGTATTTTAAAAATATCTTCAAATTCTTCTTCGCTTATTATTCTATCAAATTTATCTTTTTTTAATTTATTCAATAGTTCAGATGTTTTTTCAGCAATTAAAGCTCTTTTAGGGGTAGCACCCAAAACAAGTTTATAGTTATCTTCGATAGTTTTAGATAGGACTAAATTAAGAATAGCATAATCAGTAGTAGTTTTTCTCACTGTTTGGAAACTGCATTTCATAAATTCTTTCTTTATTTTTATTTCAATAAGTATATCTTTTCTATTTTTTTCCTCCAGTAAATATTCTTTTAAGGAAATTTCTCCACCTTTATAGAAAACAACTGTTGTATTTAAAGAGAGTAAAACAGGAATAAAATCAGAAAAACCTAATTTTGAAAAAACAGTACCACCAACTGTAGCATTATTTCTAAATTGCACTCCAAGTATATTTTCTAATGATTTTCCTACCATCCCAGAATAATATTCCTTAAGAGCTAAATTTGTTTCTACATCTCGAAATGAAGTCATTGCTCCTATATGAAAACAATCATTTTCTTCTTTAATATATGATAAATTCAAATTACATAGATCTATTGCAGTATTGTATTTTCTATTTCCCATTCTTAAAAATGATGTCCCACCAAGAATAAGATTGTTTTTATTCTCAACTAAAGTACTATAAGCTTCTTCTAATGTTTTTGGAGAATTATATATCGCAAACTGAAACAAAAGTTACCTCCCTAAAATTTTTTCTATAAATATTAATTTATTTTAAACATTACCCTGTATTAGTATTTTTTATTTTATTTTATTTAATGGTAGTACTGCATTTAAAAATACTGCAATTGCTCCAGAAACAACTATTCCAGACCCTCCAAAAACTAACTGTATCGTTTGAGGAAAATTAATCAATGCTTCTGGTACATTTCCAAGACCATATCCAACTCCTAAAGAAACTGCTAAAATTGTTGCATTTCTCCCTTCCAAAGGACACTTTGTTAAAAGATTAATTCCACTAATCGTTATCATAGCAAATATCATGATAAGACTTCCACCAATGACACTTGGGGGAAATACTGTAAATAATGCACCAATTTTTGGAATAAAAGCACATATTACTAAAAAGATTGCACCAATTGCTACTACAAATCTACTCATTACTCCAGTCATTGCAATTATCCCAGTATTTTGACTAAAAGAGGTTGTTGGTAAGATTGAAAATCCTGCAGCAATACTACTTCCCAAGCCATCAGCAATTATTCCACCTGACAACTCTCTATCAGTTGTTTCTCTTCCTGCCCCTCCCATAGTTATCCCAGACATATCTCCTACAGTTTCCACTGCTGACACAATAAACATAAGTACCATAGCAACTATAGCATCAAAATGGAATGAAAAGCCAAAAACAAATGGCTTTGGAATATGTAAGTAATTTGCATTTAGAAGAGGAGTAAAATCTACTTTCCCCATAAAAATTGCTACTATAAAACCTATTACTGTACCTATAAAAATTGCTCCTGTACTTAAAACTCCCTTTGTAAATTGTTTAAATAAAATTACTACAATTAAAACAAATGTTCCTAGTGCTATATTGGAAAAAGAGGCAAAATCAGCTGATCCAACTCCACCAACAAAACTTTTTATTCCTACTGGTAAAAGTGAAAGCCCTATTGATAAAACTACAACGCCTGTTACTATTGGTGGAAAAAATTTTCTTATTTTTTTTATAAATAGTCCTAGTATAGCTTCAAAGAGTCCCCCTATCAGTGCTGCACCTAAAACACCTTCCATTCCATATTTAAGACCGATTGTAATTGCTACTGGTACAAAGGTAAAACTTGTTCCTACAACAATAGGAAGTCTTGCCCCTATAGGACCGATAGAATATGTTTGCACTAATGTATTAATACCTGCAACAAACATTGAAGATTGGATTAGCATAGTTGTTTTTTCTGGTGAGATACCTAATACTCCAGCCACAATAATAATTGGTGTTATGTTACTGATAAACATAGCAAGGATATGTTGTAATCCTAACGGTATAGCAACCTTTAAACTTGGAACACCATCTAATTCATATGGCGATGTACTTTTAAGCATTCTAACTCTCCTCCTTTACAAAATAAATTAAAATAAAAGAGTCATTTTTCTACTTTAAAATTTCAAGTAAAAAAATGACCCTTAGCCACTTAAAAAATAGCCTATGATTTTTTTACTCATAGTGGTTAATAAAAGGATAACCCTAGAAACTCCCAACCATTTTATGGGGATATATGAGATTTATTATTTTTTATTTTTATTGTTAAATAATTATACAATGTTTCTTTCAAAATAACAATATTTTTTTATTTTTTTTGATTCAAAGGTGCAATTAAATTACTTAAGAAATCTCTTTCTTAAGTATCCAGCATAATTTTATAAAAAAACTCTAGAATTAAATTAATTCTAGAGTCATTTTTTACATTGCTTTTATGAATATTTCAACTATTTCTTCTAAAGTAGCTTGCTTTGGATTTGTCATTCCACAAGCATCTTTTAATGCATTTGTTGCTAAAACTTTGAAATCTTCCTCTTTTACTCCTAATTCTTTTATACCTTTTGGTATACCAATTTCACTAGATAATTTCTTTATTTCTGTAATAAGAGCCACAGCTCCCTCTTTATCATTCATTTTAGAAACATCTATTCCCATAGCACTAGCACATTCTTTCAATTTATCAGGTACTATTTGAGCATTATACTCCTGAACATGTGGTAATAAAACAGCATTACATACTCCATGAGGTAAATCATACATTCCACCTAATTGATGTGCCATTGCATGAACATAACCTAAACTAGCATTGTTAAAAGCCATTCCCGCTAAAAATTCAGCATATGCCATTTTATCTCTAGCTTCTATATCTTTACCATTTTCTACTGCTGTTCTCAAGTTTTTAGAAATTAACTTCATAGCTTGAAGAGCACAAGCATCTGTTATTGGAGTTGCTGCAGTTGAAACATATGCTTCAATAGCATGAGTTAAAGCATCCATTCCTGTAGCAGCAGTTAAGAATTTTGGCATTCCTACCATTAACTCTGGATCATTTATTGCTAAAATAGGATTCACGTGCTTATCTACTATTGCCATTTTTATGTGTCTTACTTCATCTGTTATTATACAAAAAATTGTCATCTCAGAAGCTGTTCCAGCAGTTGTATTAATAGCCACTAATGGTAATTGTGGTTTTTTAGATTTATTAACACCTTCATAATCAGATATTTTCCCACCATTTGTTGCTAAAAGTGCTATCCCTTTTGCACAATCATGAGGTGACCCTCCACCAAAAGAAATTACAAAGTCACAATTTTCTTTCTTTAAAATCTCTAACCCATCATTTACATTTTTCATTGTAGGATTTGGTAATGTTTCATCAAAAATAGCAAAATCTACCTTATTAATTTTAAGAGCCTCTATTAATGTATCTACTAGTTTGATATCTACTAACACTTTATCTGTTACAATTAAAGCTTTTTTAAATCCTAAACTTACTATCTCCTCACACCCATCTTTTAACGAACCAGATCCCATAAAACTCATTGGTGGCATAAAAAATTTATAACCCATTGTATTCCCCCTATTAAATATTTTTTGCTTAACTTTCGTTAGCATTATTTTTAAATATAATATATATTACTATTTTTTTCTTGAAATTGTCAAACAATAATTTATATAATTATTATTCTTTCTATTTTCAAATCAAATTATTGGTTGATTTTTATCCAAAAGATAAATTTTTCTTCTTTTATATCAATCCCATATCCAATATCATGAAGTTCAAGTATCTTTTTTACTATTGCTAATCCTAACCCATGACCAGAAACTTCTTTTTCTAATTGCTCTTCTCCACGATAAAATGAATCCCAAATTTTATCTATCTTTACATCTATCGACTTAGAAATTTCATTAGAAAAATATATTTTTTTGTCCAATTGATATATTTCTAAAATTCCTGTTTCTTTTGCATATTTCATGCTATTTTCTATTATATTATCCACTACAATTTTCATCAAAGATAAATTGCCATAAAAATTTTCTTTCTCTAGATTTATTTCAATTGTCAAATCTTTTTTTAATTCTAAATTCTCATATTTTTCCAATGAATCAGATATTAATGATTTTATTTCAATATTTTCTTTTGTCAAAACATAACTTGAAGAATCAATCTTTGAGATTGTTAGGAGATTTTGTACTAATTCTTCCATATTGATACTTTCTTTAAAAATTGTTTCATAATATTTCTTTTCTTTTTCTTTAGAAATTGAATTTTCTAAAAGAAGAGTCTGAGAATATGAATTTATAACTGAAATAGGAGTTTTTAATTCATGAGAGGCGTTTGAAACAAACGATTTTAGATTTTCTATTCCCTCATAAAGTTTATTTGACATTTTTTCTAGTTCTATACTTAAATCACCAATCTCATCCCCTCTTTCTATTTTAATATTTTTAGGAAATTCCAGTTTTGAAATCGATTTTGCTGTTATCGAAAGCCTTTCCATATCCCTTGTTAACTTTTTAGAAAAACTATGTGCAATAATAACTGTAATTAATATCCCCACAATCGAAGATAACAAATTAAAAATTAATAGTTCTTCTTTATGTCCTTGCATCACAGAAATTGAAGTCCAAGCTGTTATAAACATTTCATTTTCAGTTTTTAGAGTATAACTTAACATTTTTATATTTGATTTTCCTATATTCGTCAAAATAAATTCTTGATTTTCAAATTTTATTCTTTCATGTGTAATTCTTCTATTTTTTCCATGACCTCTTTTTCCATATTTTTGTGAATAATATCTTTTGTTTGAAATTAATTTAAATTCTATCCCATCAAATTCTTTTACTTTATCTTTATAATCTTCTAGTATCTCTCTTTTTTCATTTTTTTCTATCTGTAATTTACTAATTCTATTTACATCTTCAACCACTTTCATTATCAAGGTTTTCTTTCGTGCAATATAAAATTTATCAAATAAAAACATATTAAAGATGTTTCCAATAACAATAATTATTGTTATTATAAAAAGAGAATAAATAAAAAGTTTTTTAAAGTAACTAATCCTCATATTTTTATATCTATTTTTCATCAAAACTGTACCCTACCCCCCTAATTGTCTTTATAAGTTCACTATAATCTCCTAATTTTTTTCGTACCCTCTTGATAAGTGTATCTACACTCCTGTCTTCCATTTCAATGTCATAACCCCATATTTCATTTAAAAGCATTTCTCTCGTAATTACTTTATTTTTATTTTTTATAAAATACTCTAATAACTCTGTTTCTTTTTTTGAAAACTCTATTTTTTTTTCATTTATTGTAAACAAGTGACGTGAAAAATCAAAATTTATTCCACGCCAGCTATAAATAAACTTAGAATCTAATTTTAAATGTTTCATAATTCTAATTAAAAGTATTTTTAAGTTAAATGGTTTACTTATATAGTCATCTGCTCCTAATTCTAGTCCTTTTATTTCCTCGGAATCAGTGTCTCTAGCAGTCATAATTATAATTGGAACATTGGAATCTACTCTTATTTCTTTACAAATATCCCAACCACTTTTTTTAGGTAAATTAATATCTAGTAATATTAAATCAGGATTTTTTTCATAAAAAATATCAATAGCTTCCTCTCCATTTTTTGCTTGATACACTATCAAATTATTTTTTATAAGTGTATCACTTAATATTTCCATCAAAGATGTTTCATCTTCAACAATTAGAACTGTTTTTCTCACAATTATACCTTCTTTTTAAGATTATTTTCTATATTCTAACTTTAGTATATCAGATTTATGTGACAATTATGTGTTATTTTTAATTTTTTATCCTAATGCCACATCTAAAATCATCATTAAAGTGAACCCAATCATGACACCAATAGTTCCTGCATCATCATGTTGCTCTTCTTTTGCAGTGGGAATAAGCTCTTCTACTACAACATAAATCATAGCTCCAGCTGCAAATGATAGAGCATATGGCAATAAACTTCTAACTTTAATCACAAAAAATGCACCTAATAGCCCTGCTATTGGTTCCACAATCCCAGAAGCTTGTCCGTAAGTAAATGCTTTTAACCTTGAAAAACCTTCCCTTCTTAAAGGAATAGAAACTGCCGCTCCCTCTGGAAAATTTTGTAATCCTATTCCAATTGCAAGAACTATAGCAGAAGCTAAAGAAGCTGATCCAACTCCTAAACTTGCTGCACCAAAAGCTACTCCAACAGCAAATCCTTCTGGAATATTATGAAGTGTTATAGCAAGAACTAGTAATACACTTCTTTGCCAACTAGTTTTTACTCCCTCAACTTTATCTTTTTTTATCCCAACATGTATATGTGGAAGAATTTTATCAATACACCAAAGAAATAATCCACCTGATAAAAAACCAACAGCTGCTGGGATCCAAGGTTCTATCCCCAGTTCTTCTCCAAGTAGTATTGCTGGATTTAATAAAGACCAAAAAGATGCTGCTATCATGACTCCAGAAGCAAACCCTAACATTAATCTCATTATTTTTTGATTAATTGTTTTAAAAAAAAATACTAATCCTGCACCACAGGCAGTGACTCCCCAAGTAAATAAAGTTGCAATAAGTGTTTGTAATAAAGGATTATAGCCTTTAATATTTTCAATTATTATTTCCATTTTAAAAACTCCTTTTTCTCTAAAATTTAAAATAGTAGACAACATACATAAAAAAAAGGTAAAATAACATAAAATCTGTGTTAGATATATTATACGATATTATTTTAATATTTACTTTAAAAGTATTCTTAAATATATTTTAAAAGTAAATAAAGTAAAATTTTTATTAAAATTCATTGGAGGAAAAATGCAATATTTTTTATATGACCGAAAAAAAACTGCTTTGATTTTTAAAGACAAAGAGTATAGCTATTCTGATTTACTGAACAATGCACGATATTATAATTCTAAACTTAATATTTCCATTGGAGATAGAGTTGTTTTATTTACTGAAAATAGACCTGAATTTATTTATTGCTTTTTTGGTATTATTGAAAAAGGCGGAATCTCTGTTAATATAGATTCAGGATACAATGCAGAAGAACTTTCTCATATTTTTATTGACTCAACCCCAAAATATGTATTTACCTCAAATAAAAATTATAATATTGCTCTTGAAGCAAAAAAAATAGCTAATTCAAATGTTAACATTATTGTTTTTGATGAAAACGAAGACAATGAGAACAATCTAAATGTTTTATCAGACTCTAAGCCTATTTTGGCACCTCCAATGGAACAGACTGTAGTTATTTTATATACCTCTGGGACAACTGGGACACCAAAAGGTGTTATGCTTACTTATGGTAATATTTTAACTAATCTTTTAGCCGTTCAAGAACTAGAATTATTAAGCGATAAAGATAGAATGTTATCATTTTTACCATTTCATCATATTTTACCTTTAGCCATTAATATCCTTATGCCATTATATTTAGGATCACTTGTTGTAATTTCAAACGATTTATCTTCTGAAGCAATAAAAGCTTCTATGAATAAATATAAAATCACAGCTATGATTGGAGTTCCTAGAGTTTGGGAAATGTTCCATAAAGGAATAATGGGAATTATTAATTCTAAATTTCTTACTCGAACTCTTTTTAAAATTTGTGCTAAAATTCAATCCCCTGCCCTTAGTAAGACTATTTTCTCTAAAATACATAATGCTTTTGGTGGACACATGCGACTTTTAGCCTCTGGTGGAGCAAAACTAGAAAAAGAAATATTAAATGATTTCACAACTATGGGATTTTTTATGCTAGAAGGATATGGAATGACAGAAACTTCTCCTCTTATATCATTTAATAGACCTGGTCATATTAGAGGTGGAAGTGTTGGTTTTCCACTTCCTGGTATCGAAATTAAAATTTCAGATGAAAATGAAGTTCTTGTTAAGGGACCTAATATTATGAAAGGATATTTTAATCAACCACAGGCAACATCAGAAGTGATTAATAAAGATGGTTGGTTTCATACTGGTGATTTAGGTCATTTTCATGATAACCACCTTATTTTAACTGGACGAAAAAAAGAAATGATTGTTCTTTCCAATGGTAAAAATATAAATCCTGGTGATATTGAATCTGAG
>SAMEA5043675__coassemble_179_pt1 | contig 11861 bp, 13 predicted proteins | sample SAMEA5043675__metabat2_low_PE_002 | metagenome-assembled genome bin SAMEA5043675 (sample SAMEA5043675) | Gadus morhua
AGCAACGCCCTTCTAAGGCGTGGGCCAGGAGTTCGAATCTCTTCAGACACGCCATTAAGACATATGGTGATCGTAGTTCAGTTGGTAGAGCGCCAGTTTGTGGTACTGGTTGTCGCGGGTTCGAATCCCGTCGGTCACCCCATATATGCGTCATTAGCTCAGCTGGTAGAGCACACGACTTTTAATCGTGTTGCCACAGGTTCAAGTCCTGTATGACGCACCATTTATTTGCGAGGGTGGCGGAATTGGCAGACGCACCAGACTTAGGATCTGGCGTTTCGACGTAAGGGTTCAAGTCCCTTCTCTCGCACCATAGAAAGAATTAGAAGATAACTAAGTACTTTGAGTTATCTTTTTTTTATGCAAATCAAAAAATAAATATAAAATTATAGATAAAAATTTAAATAGAGTAGTGGAGGAAAAGATGAGTAGTTTTAAAGAACTGGGAGTAAAGAGCAAGTATATAGAGTTATTAAAGAGAAAAGGAATAAGTGTTCCAACAGCAATCCAAAATGAAACAATCTCTTTAATCAATGAAGGGAAGGATATAATAGGAGAGTCTGCTACAGGAACAGGAAAAACATTAGCTTTTTTATTGCCTACTTTAGAAAAATTGGAAAAAGAAAGTAAAGATTCATGGATAAAAGTATTGATATTGGCTCCCACAAGAGAATTAACAATTCAAATAGGAGAAGTAATAGAGGGGTTGGATGTAGAGGGAAATTTTAAATTAGGACTTATTTATGGTGGGAAAACTGGTGGAAGAACTAAAAAAGAGTTAGATATTGTAGTTGCAACCCCAGGAAGACTATTGGAGCTTATAGAGAAAAAAATTATAGATATTTCTAAAATTTCAACTTTAATAATAGACGAAGCTGATCAGATGATCTTGTTAGGGTTTAAGAATGAGGTTGAAAAAATAATTAAAAATATTAATAAAAAACACCAAACACTATGTTTTTCTGCGACTTTAAATAGTGAAGTTAAAAAATTTGCATATAGATATACGAAAGAACCAAAAGTGATTAATGTAAAAGAAGAAATTGAATCAGTGGATAATATAAGTCAATTTATTATAGAAACTAGTGATAGAAGAAAGATAGATAGTTTGTGCACTGTTTTAAATGAAGATAATCCTTTTATAGGCATTATTTTTTGTAGGACTAAAGTCAGAGTAGATAAATTGGATGAACAGCTACATACACGAGGATATTCTTGTCAAAAATTGCACAGTGATATCCCGCAGTCCAAGAGAGAAAAAATATTAAAAAGTTTTAAGAACTTAGAAGTTCAATACTTGATTGCTACAGATGTTGTTGCAAGAGGAATAGATATTCAAGGGGTGACACATATCTATAATTATGATATTCCTGAGGGAGCAGAAGGATATATTCATAGAATTGGTAGAACAGGAAGGGCGAAAGAAAAAGGAACAGCATGTCTTTTTATTGATGATAAAGATCGAGAAAAACTGAAGGTTATAGAGTCAGAATTAGGTTATGAACTAAAAAAAAGAGAGGTTTTTGAAAAACCAAATACTGAAAATACAAATATTCTTCCTAAAACAAAATATGATAAAAGAATAAATGTTAGTTCTAAAAAAATAGAAAATATAAAAATAGTGAAGAAGAGAGAAGCTTTAAAAAGATTTGATGTTTAAAAATAAAGTAGTGAACAAAAAATATTGACAAAAAAATAGAACTATGGTATTATTAATCATAATAAAAATACAAGAAGAAACCCCTGTTTCTCACCTTATGAACAATGTATTCTTAAGGTAACTGACATAAGAGTGTAATGAATTTTTAGTTCATTAGATTTTAAGTGTAATTTTAATAGGGCGTTTAAGACGCTCTTTTTTTATGAGTATTTGGAGGTGTTTATTATTTCTGACAAAGTTAGAATTAATGAAAAAATAAGATGTAAAGAGTGTAGAGTAATCTCTGAGGAAGGAGAGCAATTAGGAATTCTAACAACAATTGAAGCGCTAAAATTAGCAGAAGAACAAGAGTTGGATTTAGTAGAAATTTCACCTAATGCAGCACCACCAGTTTGTAAAATTATGAATTATGGAAAATTCAAATATGAGCAAACACGAAAGATGAAGGAAGCTAAAAAAAATCAGAAGCAAGTCGTTTTAAAAGAAGTTAAAGTTAGTGCTAGAATCGATAGTCATGATTTAGAAACTAAAATGGGACATGTGGAGAAATTTTTAGAAAAAGAAAATAAAGTTAAAGTAACCTTAACTTTGTTTGGTAGGGAAAGAATGCACGCTGAATTAGGGATAGGTACCCTTGAGATGATAGCAGAGAAGTTTATAGAAATTGCAGATGTGGAAAAAAAATATAGAGAAAAACAAAAACATCTAATACTTACACCAAAGAAAAAGTAGTTTATTAGTTAAAAGAGGAGGATATACAAATGGCAAAGATGAAGACTCATAGAGGGGCTAAAAAAAGAATAAAGGTAACTGGAACTGGAAAGTTTATAGTTAAGCATTCTGGAAAGAGCCACATATTAACAAAAAAATCTAAAAAAAGAAAAGCTAATCTTAAAAAAGATATGGTTGTAACAGGAACTTTAGTTAAGCATATGAAAGCTCTATTACCTTATGGAGTAGGAAGATAATAAAAAGATAGGAGGAAGTAATAATGAGAGTTAAGACAGGAGTAGTAAGAAGAAAAAGACATAAACGAGTATTAAAAGCAGCAAAAGGCTTCAGAGGAGCATCTGGTGACGCTTTTAAGCAAGCTAAACAAGCAGTTAACAAAGCTGCAGTATATTCAACTAGAGATAGATTAGTTAGAAAAAGAAAAATGAGACAGCTTTGGATCATCAGAATCAATGCTGCTGCAAGAATAAATGGAATAACTTATTCAGTTCTTATGAACGGGCTTAAAAAAGCTGGAATAGAGTTAGATAGAAAAGTATTGGCTGATATCGCTTTAAATAATTCAGGTGAATTTGTAAAGTTAGTAGAAGCTGCAAAAAAAGCTAAGTAAACAAGAAAAAAAGGTATTAATACTGTTAAAAGTATTGATACCTTTTTTATTGTTTGTATTATTATTTATAAGTTCAGTAGAGAGATAGAAAAAATTATTTTATTTTTTCTAAGCCTTGTTTTAAATCTTCAATAATATCTTCAACATTTTCTAGTCCAACAGAAAGTCTAACAAGTCCATCTGTGATACCAGCTGCTAATCTTTCCTCAGGAGTATAAGGAGAGTGTGTCATAGAGGCTGGGTGTTGTATTAAAGTTTCGGTGTCTCCTAGAGAAACAGCTAATGAGCATAATTCTAAACTGTTTAAAAGCGTTTTTCCTGCTTGGAATCCCCCTTTTAATTCAAAAGAAAAGATTCCACCGAAGTCATCCATTTGTTTTTTTGCAATTTCATATCCTGGATGTGAAGGGAGTCCTGGATAAAAAATTTTTTCAATTTTATTGTGAGTAGATAAAAATTCTACAACTTTTTTAGTGTTCAAGCAATGTTGTTTCATTCTGATTTCTAGTGTTTTCATACCTCTTATAATTAAAAAGGCATCATTAGGACTTAAGACAGAACCTGTCATGTCTTTCACTCCGATAAGTCGGATTTGTGTAGCTAATTCTTTATTAGAAACAGCAAAACCAGCTATTACATCCCCATGTCCATTTAAGTATTTTGTAGCAGAGTGAACAACTATATCAGCTCCTAAAGAGAGCGGTCTTTGAAGAAAAGGAGTTGAGAAAGTGTTGTCTACAACAACTAAAGTGTTTTTATTTTCATGAGCTATTTTTGAAACTTCCTTTATATCTACTATTTTTAAGTTAGGATTAGCTGGTGTTTCAAGAAATACAATTCGAGTATTTGATTTCATAGATTTTTTTACCAAATCTAAATCAGAAGTATCAATAAAAGAGACTTCAATTCCAAATCTTGTAAGTCCATGGCTAAGCAGGGCAAAAGTACAACCATAAAGAGTGGTATCTGCTAAAACATGGTCACCAGATTTTAGAAATGTCCATAATGTTGATGAAATTGCTCCCATACCAGAAGAAGTTGCAACAGCAGCTTCTCCACCTTCGAGAATAGCCAATTTTTGCTCTGCAACAGCAGTAGTAGGATTTCCAAGTCTTGAATAGATATATCCTTCTTCCTCAAGTGCAAATCTTTTTCCACCTTGTTCGGCAGAATCAAAAATAAATGTTGAAGTCTGGTAAATAGGTGTTGCAAGAGTTCCAAATTCATTTTTTGAATGGCCAGCATGTATTGCATTTGTTCCAAAATTATTTGTTGTCTTATTCATTTTTGTCCTCCTCTGGATATAAATTAATTGTTTGATATACTGTAATTATAAGACACAATTATAGAAAAGTAAATAGGGATAGAAGAATTAATTGTTTGAGATTATCTTAAGTGAAAGTTTTAATGATAAAAAGTAGTAATATTACTTGAGAATATAAAATAAATGTGGTAAAATTATCACTGTTAAAATAAAATAATTAAAAAATAGGAGTGAAAGTAAAATGAGTATTTTTCGTTTTAGAGGTGGGGTTCATCCCAATGACAAAAAGCAGCAAACTGAGCACCAAGCGATAGAAAAATTAGCAATGCCTAAAATGTTGTACATACCAGTATTACAACATATTGGTTCCCCTTTAGAGTCTTTAGTAAATGTAGGAGACAAGGTCTTAAAAGGAGAAAAAATAGCAGAATCAAGTGCATTTTTAGTTTCTCCGATTCATGCACCTACAAGTGGGACTATAAAAAAGATAGAAAATCACTACTTTACACTTATGGGAGAGATGAATACTATTTTTTTAGAGCCTGATGGTGAAGATAAATGGTGTGAATTATTCCCCATAGCTGATTGGAAAAAAGCAACTAAAGATGAATTATTAAAACAAATTAAAAATTGTGGAGTAGTTGGACTAGGAGGGGCAAGTTTTCCTACACAAATAAAATTAGATCCACCTTTGGATGTAAAGATAGATACTTTACTATTAAATGGTGCTGAATGTGAACCTTACTTAACTTCTGATAATAGAGTGATGTTAGAAAAAACATCTCAAATGATAGAAGGCATACAAATATTAAAAAAAATACTTAATGTAGAAAATGTAATTATTGGAATAGAAGATAATAAAAAGGAAGCTATTGCTAAGTTGAAAGAAGCAGTTCTTGAAACCGGAATAGATATCAAAGTTTTAAAGACTTTATATCCACAAGGTGGAGAAAAACAACTTATTAAAGCAACTTTGAATCGAGAGGTTCCTTCAGGAAAATTACCTATGAGTGTAGGGGTTGTAGTTCAAAATACAACAACAGCAGTAGCAATTTATGAAGCTGTTGTGAATGGAACGCCAATAATTGATAAGGTAGTGACAGTTGCAGGAAATGCAGTAAAAGCGCCTAAGAATATTCAAGCTCTTATAGGGACACCAATAAGTGAACTTTTAGATGCAGGAAATACAAATAGAGAAGAGATAGATAAGCTTATAGTTGGAGGTCCCATGATGGGAATGGCTCAACATACTGAATTGGTTCCTGTGGTTAAAGGTACTTCAGGAGTTTTAGGACTGACTTTGTCAGAAACAAACCACTGTAAATCCAGAGCTTGTATAGGGTGTGGAAAATGTATAGAGGTATGTCCAATGGGATTGACTCCTATTATGTATCCTAGAATAGCAGAGAATGAAAGTTGGGAAGAGATGAAAACTTATAACTTAATGGATTGTATTGAATGTGGTTGCTGTTCATATATTTGTCCTTCAAACAGACCTTTAACAGAGAGCATAAAGCTTGGGAAAACAAAACTTAGAGAAATGATGTGTAAGTAAATCGAGAGTAGTGAGATTAGAAAGTTTGTATAAAATAATTTAAATCACTAGATATTTGTTTTTGAAGTGTAAAGTAAATAAAATTAATGGAGGAAAATAAAAGTGGGAAAAATATTTGGAATGGGACCTTCGCCTCATATAAGAACGTCATCAACAGTAACAAAGGTGATGTTTGATGTTATATTATCATTAGTACCAGCTTTAGGAGTAGCTTTTTATGTTTTTGGAGTAAAGGCTTTAATAGTAACAGGATTTTCTGTAATAGTTTGTATGGCAACTGAGTTTGTCTGTCAAAAAATAATGAAGCAAGAGGTAACTATTTGTGATGGAAGTGCAATATTAACAGGAATTTTATTTGCATTTGTTATACCGCCTAATATGTCACTTATCTATGTAGGAATAGGTTGTTTTGTTTCAATATTACTTGGAAAAATGGTTTTTGGAGGATTGGGGCATAATATCTTTAATCCTGCACTTGTAGGACGTGCTTTTGTTCAGGCTTCTTGGCCAGTGGCAATGACGACTTTTGTATATGATGGAAAAGCTGGAGCAACAGTTTTAGGAACATTAAAAGTTGGACAACCCATAGGAGAAGCCTTGATTAGAAGTGGAGATTCATATTTACAAGCATTTCTAGGAAACATGGGTGGATCATTAGGAGAAACTTCAGCATTGGCAATTTTGTTTGGAGGAATATATCTTATTTATAAAAAACATATTGATTGGAAAGTGCCGTTTATAATGATAGGTACTGTATTCGTACTGACAAAATTAATGGGGTATGATCCTATTCAACAAATACTATCAGGTGGATTGTTTTTAGGTGCCTTTTATATGGCAACTGATATGGTAACTAGTCCATTTACAGCAAAAGGAAGAATTATATTTGCTTTTGCATTAGGAATATTAATAGCAGTAATTAGAGTAAAAGGTGGATATCCAGAAGGAACAGCTTATGCAATTCTTATAATGAACGGATTTGTTCCACTTATAAATAAATATCTTATACCTAAAAAATTTGGGGCGGTGAAATAATAATGGAGAAAAATAGATATCTACATTATGGATTAGTATTGACGGGGATAGCATTTTTATCTGCGTTGATACTGGCAGTTGTAAATGATAAAACTGCACCAATAATAGCTGAAAATGATATAATTACAGTAAATAATGCAAGAAAAAAAGTTTTACCATTAGCTCAAACTTTTGTTGCGGCTGAAGCAATTAAAAAAGAGGAATTAGAATTTATTCCAGGTAAAAATGAAGCAGGAGAACTTATGGGGTATGTTGTTTCAGGTTCTGAAAATGGTTATGCAGGTGCAATAAAATTTGTAATAGGTATTGGTAAAGATGGTAAAATGACTGGTGTGGATATCGTGGGACATCAAGAGACACCGGGATTAGGGTCAAAAATAATAGGTGAAGAATGGAAGAAACATTGGATTGGAAAAGACTCTGCTTATAAATTTAATAAAACTGTGGATGGATTTGCAGGTGCAACAATATCTCCAGAAGCTGTTCATAAAGGGCTTGTAAAAGTACTAAATGTTTTTGATAAAGAGGTGAAATAATGGCTAAAAATTATATAAAAACTTTGACTCAAGGGATAATAAAAGAAAATCCAGTGTTTGTACTTTTGTTAGGTTTATGTCCGACTCTTGGAACTTCAACATCAGCAGAAAATGGTATGGCAATGGGACTGGCAACAACCGCAGTTCTTGCATCTTCAAATGTTTTAATATCGGCAGTAAAAAAAATAATTCCTGATAAAGTAAGAATACCTGCGTTTATAATGATAATTGCAACACTTGTTACAATTGTTGAGATGGTAATGAAAGCTTATTTGCCAGATTTATTTAAAGTTCTAGGTATTTTTATACCTTTAATAGTTGTTAATTGTATAGTGCTTGGAAGAGCAGAAAGTTTTGCTTCAAAAAATGATGTGTTTTCATCTTTATTAGATGGAATAGGATCAGGGATTGGATTTACACTTGCTCTTACAGTTCTTGGTGCAATAAGAGAATTATTAGGAAATGGTACAATATTTAATGTTGTTCTGACTCCTGAAACGTTTTCTCCAGCTTTAATTTTTATTTTAGCACCAGGGGCATTTATAACGATAGGTTTTATAATTGCAGCTCAAAATTATTTTAAACAAAAAAAGGGGGGGAATAGATAATGGATTTTGCAAAATTATTTTCAATTATAATCGGGTCTATTTTCATAAATAACTTTATTTTTGCTAAATTTTTAGGAATATGTCCATTCATGGGAGTATCAAAAAAAGTTGAGTCTTCTGTTGGAATGGGAATGGCTGTAACATTTGTTATAACTTTAGCTTCAGGAGTAACTTGGGTAGTTTTTCATTATATCTTGACTCCTCTAAATCTAGAATATCTTCAAACAATAGCTTTTATATTAATAATTGCTTCCCTTGTACAGTTTGTTGAAATGGCTATACAAAAAACATCACCAGGATTATATAAAGCTTTAGGAGTATTTTTACCGTTGATAACAACAAATTGTGCGGTACTAGGAGTAGCAATTTTAAATATTCAAGAAAAATTAAACTTTATTGAAACTATAGTGACAGGATTTTTTGTATCCATTGGATTTACTTTAGCGCTAGTTTTACTTGCTGGAGTTCGGGAAAGATTAGAATATTCAAAAATACCTAAACCATTTCAAGGAGTACCAATAGCATTTATATCTGCTGGACTTCTTGCTATGGCATTTATGGGATTTAGTGGAATGAAAATATAGGGGGGATTTATAATGGAACCAATATTAATAGCTGGAGGTATGCTAGGAGGAATAGGACTAGTTATGGGATTGTTTTTGGCTTTTGCTTCTAAAAAATTTGAAGTAGAAATAGATCCAAAAGTGGAAGCAGTTATTGCTGTGCTTCCTGGTATGAATTGTGGTGCTTGTGGGTTTCCAGGATGTTCAGGTTATGGAGAAGCGATTGCACTTAATGGTGCAGAGATAACAGCATGTTCACCTGGAGGAGCAGCTGTTGCAGAAAAGATTGGAAAAATAATGGGAATGGTTGTGGATACCAGTGGAGACAAAATGGTTGCAAAACTTTTGTGTCAGGGGAGTGTATCAAAGACAACAAAAAAATATAATTATGAGGGCTCTCTGAAGAGTTGTGCATCTGTAGCACTTTATTCAGGAGGAGAGAAGTCTTGTCAGTATTCATGTATAGGAAATGGGGACTGTGTGGCTGTTTGTCCAGTGGAAGCAATTTCTTTAACAGAAGATGGACTTATTTTTATAGATGAAAATAAATGTGTTTCATGTTCTAAGTGTGTAAAGACATGTCCTAAAAAGGTCTTAGAGATGTTACCACAAAAAAAAGAAATTCTAATAAAGTGTTCATCAAAAGATAAGGGAATAACTGCAAAAAAAGCATGTTCAGTTGCTTGTATAGCTTGTGGACTTTGTGTAAAAGCTTGTCCAGTAGAAGCGATAACAATAGATAAAAATCTAGCTAAAATAAATGCAGAAAAATGTATTCAGTGTGGACTTTGTGTCGAAAAGTGTCCAACAAAAGCAATTGAATCAAAAGTAACAGAAATAAAAAAAGCTGAAATAATAGCTGAAAATTGTATAGGTTGTACTGCTTGTGCAAGAGTTTGTCCAACACAAGCTATAACAGGTGCAGTAAAAGAAAAACATATTGTAGATGAATCGAAGTGTGTAGGTTGTGAATTATGCTATGAAAAATGTAAGTTTAAAGCTATAAAAATTAATAAAACACCAAAATAATAGTAATCCAGAAGCACCTATAAAATATTTTATAGGTGCTTCTGACTAGGTGCTTATTTAAATTATGTTTGCAAGAGGTGTGAAAATAGATAAATTTATTGATAAGGTGGATATATAGGAGGGAAAATGGAAAATAATAGTTTTAAAATAGCGATAAAAAAAGAAAATTATATTTATAATATAAAATATCTTGAAAAAATGAAAAATAAAAAAGTACTTCCTGTATTGAAAGCAAATGCTTATGGACATGGTTTAGAAGTCATTGCTCCACTCTTGTATGAAAATGGATATAAGGACTATGTTGTTGCGAGATTAACAGAAGGTGAAAATCTATATTCTGTTCTTGAAAAAGAAGATGTGAAAATAATTGTTTTGGAATCAATAAAATCATTACAAAAGGTAAAAGAAAATTCGTGGTTGATAATGGCTATTAATAAATATGAAGAATTGATAGAAGCTATTGAATTTGGAATTTCTCCTATGCAAATGAAATTAAAATTTGATTTTGGGTTTGGAAGAAATGGAATAGTTGTTGAAGACTTTTCCAAGGTGATTTCCTATATAAAAGAAAAGGACTTAAAATTTTTTGGAATATATACACATCTTTTTTCTGTTGATCAAAAATTTGGAATAGAAATAATCAATAGATTTACTGAAATAGTTAATGAACTTGGAAAGGAAAGATTTGTTCAGATAGATTTACAAAATAGTATGGGGATATTTAAATTTGATTGCCCTATTGCAACTCATATTAGACCAGGAATAGCTATGTATGGACTGAGGGAAGAAGGTTATTATGAACCACAATTGCGACAAGTTTTCAAACTAATAGGTGGTATAGCTGAAATAAGAAATGTAAAAACACTTTCAAAGTATATTGCTTATGCTCCTATTAATGATTGTGATTTAGGTGGGTATACAAATATTGCAAAAGTAAAAATAGGTTATGGAGACGGATTTTTGAAAAAAAATGAAGGTTCAAAATGTATTATAAATAATAAAGAGTTTAAAATAATTCAAATAAGTATGGACAATAGCTTCATTGCAGTTGATGAAAATGTTGTGATAGGAGATGAGGTAAATCTTTATAGCGATATATGGAAAAGTGGGAATGAACTTGAAATAAAAACAACTGAGCTAGTAATTTTAGTTGATAGAAGAATAGAGAGAGTTGGAGAATAATAAAATGAGGAAACTGAAAATTCTACTACAATAATTTAAAAAAATAATTAATAAAGTAGGAGTTGATATTGTGGATATTAATGTATTTTTCAAGGAAGTAGGCAAAAAATTATTTGATAAAGAATTTTTTATTGGATTTACAGCAGCGATAGTAAGCTTTGTTGTTCGACTTATAGTGTGTGTATTAATTTATATTGTTGTAATGAAAATATTGAAGAAATTATCGAGTAAGAAAATAGCTCAAAAAGATATAGGAAACAAAACGTTGAATGTTTTTATAAAATCAGTAATTGGAATAGGGATTCATATAATAATATTGACATTATGTTTGCTGATACTAGGGGTCAAAGAAAGCAGTTTACTTGCATTTTTTGGAACATTGGGTATAGGGGTAGGACTTGCCTTGAAAGATAACCTTTCAAATTTTGCTGGTGGAATAATTATTTTAATTTTTAAAACTTATACCGTTGGAGATGAAGTATCAATCTCTAGTCATGTAGGAACGGTTCATTCAATCGATATATTTTCAACTATAGTTAGAACTGCTGATAATGATTTAGTAATAGTACCTAATGGAAATATAGTTTCGAACAAAATAATAAACTATACCCAAACACCGTTAAGAAGATTAAAAATTATTGTATCTATTGATTACAATAATGATATAGAATTGGCAAGAAAAGTATTGGAAGAGTTAATGAGTTCTAATCCTAAAATTTTAAAAAGACCAGAAATTTTTTCTCATGTTGAAGATTATGGTTCTAATTCTATTGATATTGCACTAAAAGGATGGTGCAGTAATGAAGATTATTGGGATGTGAAATATGAAATTTTAAATAGTGTTAAACCGGCTTTAGATAAAGTCAATATAAGTATTCCCTTTCCACAGATGGATATTCACATAAAAAAATAATTTATAATTTTAGTGTGAGAGTGGAAAGTGAAGGTGGTTAAAGTTCAATGTTTTCAAACTAAAAATGGAGTTGTTGAATTATTTAGACAAAAGAAGTTTAAATAAAAATTAAAATAAACAAAAAAAGAGGTTGACGTTTTTTAAAAATTATGGTATTATTTTATTTGTCCACAA
>SAMEA5043675__coassemble_180_pt1 | contig 11784 bp, 9 predicted proteins | sample SAMEA5043675__metabat2_low_PE_002 | metagenome-assembled genome bin SAMEA5043675 (sample SAMEA5043675) | Gadus morhua
GTCACACCTAAGTAAGAAAGGGACCCCTACCATGGGTGGAGTCCTTATTATTGGAGTTATCTTGTTAACTACTTTATTAACAGGAAATTTGAAAAATAAATATATCCTTTTACTTATGGTTGTTACAGTGCTATTTAGTATGATAGGATTTATAGATGATTATAAGAAGTTTACGGTTAGCAAAAACGGATTATCAGGGAGAAAAAAATTATTAGGACAATTTCTTGTGGCGATAGTAGTATGGGGATTTGTAATTTATTTTAAAAATGTAGGTTCTGAAACACTGAATTTATCAATAATAAACCCATTTAGGGCTATGAGTTCCCTATATATTGGAAAAATAGGAATGTTGTTTTTTATTGCCATAGTCCTATTAGGGTCATCAAATGCTGTAAATATAACTGATGGACTAGATGGACTAGCAATTATGCCAGTGGTTATTTCCTCTTTTATTTTTTCAATTATAGGATATTTTACGGGTCACATTATTCTTAGTGAGCATTTGAAATTAATATTTACTCCAGAAGTAGGAGAAATAACTATTTTTTTATCAACAGTATGTGGATCAGGCTTAGGATTTTTATGGTATAATTTTTATCCAGCACAGATTTTTATGGGAGATACAGGTTCTCTTGCACTAGGTGGTATTTTAGGAACAGTGGCAATATTATTAAAGCAGGAATTGTTACTTCCAATAGTTGGAGGAATATTTGTTTTTGAAGCCCTTTCAGTAATATTACAAGTAGGTTCTTTTAAACTTAGAGGGAAAAGAATATTTAAGATGGCTCCAATTCATCATCATTTTGAGCTTAGAGGTCAAGCAGAAAGTAAAGTTACTATGAGATTTTGGATAATAGCTATTATGTTTGGAATATTTGCTTTGGGTATAATAAGAATGAAAGGAATTTAAGAATCTATTAGATAGGCTTTAAAACTTTACAAAAATTGAAAGTTTTAAAGCCTATTTATATTTAAAAATAAAAGAGGAGGATATTGATAGACTTTATCAATAAGACAAATGAAAAAAGCGATGATTTTTGGTTATGGAGTAAGTGGAATAAGTGCAGAAAAATTACTTAAACAAGAACAATACGATATATACATTGTAGATGATAAAATGGGATTAGGTTCTTTAGAAGCAATGAAACTATTGCCAACAGTAAATCTTTTTATAAAAAGTCCAGGTGTTCCATACAGTGAGCTTGTAGTTCAAGCTCAAAAAATGAATATAGAAGTGATTGATGAAGTTGAACTTGGGTATAGACACTTAAAAAAAGTAAAGACTCAAGAAAAATTACCTCAAATAATAGCTGTAACAGGAACAAATGGAAAAACAACAGTGACTTCTAAAATATCTGAACTATTACAATATACAGGTTATAGAGCAAAGGCTTGTGGAAATATAGGAAAACCTTTTGGGGAAGTAATATTAGAACTGCAGGAAGAACCTTTAGACTATATTGTTATAGAATTAAGTTCGTTTCAGTTAGAAAATATATCTGAATTTAAAGCAGATATAGCCATGGTAATAAATCTAGTACCAGATCATATAGATAGATATCATTCACCAGGAGAATATTATGATACTAAATTTAATATTTGTAAAAATCAAAGTGAAAAAGATATTTTTCTTTTAAATATAGAGGATAAAGAAAGTGTTGAACGGAAAGAAAAAATTAAAGGAACAATAGTTCCAATATCATTAGAAAAAGAGTGTGGAAAGACTCATATTTTTTATAATGAAACTGACAAGTTTGAAATATCTAAATTTTCTTTAAAGGGAAAACATAATTTAGAGAATATAATGTTTATTATTAATGTGGGAAAAATACTAAAGATAAAGTTTGAAGTAATAGAAGAATTTTTATATACTACTCTATCTTTAGAACATAGACTTGAAAAGTTTTTTCAAAAAAATAAAACTATTTTTATAAATGATTCAAAGGGGACTAATTTAGATTCAACGAGATATGCAATAGGAGCATATCCAAAATCAATTTTGATTTGTGGAGGAAAAGATAAAAAATTAAATTTAGATATTTTGATGGAACAGATAGTCAATAATGTAGAAAAAGTATATTTGATGGGAGAAAATAGGTTTCTTGCATTGGAAGCTTTACAAAAAACAGAATATAATAAAGAAAACATCTATGTTTTTGAAACTTTAAAAGAAGTTATTGAAGAGTTGAAAAAAAATCTCGATTTAGAAAAAGAAAATGTGGTTTTATTTTCACCTGGAACTTCCAGTTTTGATCAATTTCCAAATTATATAGAGAGGGGAAAAATATTTAAAAAATTAATAAAAGGAAACTTTGAATAAAAATGGGAAAAACATTGTAAAAATAAAGAGAAAATTGATAAGTTAGATAGAAAAAAAGATGAATAAAAAAACTAATAAAAAAAACTAAAAAGTGAAAAAAACTAGTATTTTATATGTGAAAAATGGTAAAATATAGAAATACAAAAATATGAAGAAGATAAGAATTATTATGGAGGATAAAGTGAAAAAGATTATAATTACTACTGGTGGTACAGGAGGTCATATATATCCCGCTTTAGCAGTGGCTGAAGAGTTTAAAAGAAGGGGAATAGAAGTTGTTTTTGTGGGTAGTAAAACAAGAATGGAAAAAACTATAGTACCCAATGCAGGATATAGATTTATTGGATTAAACGTACTTCCATCTAGAAAAGTAATTAATATTCTTAAGTTTATTTTTGAAATAGTAAAGGCGATTAAAATAGTAATTCAAGAACGACCAGATGCTATATTAGGATTTGGTAACTATATATCTGTCCCTATTCTTACAGCAGGCTTCTTGTTGAGAAAAACTTTGTATTTACAAGAACAAAATTCTAATATAGGAGTAACAAATAAAATATTTTACAGAGTAAGTAAAAAACTATTTCTAGCTTTTGAAGAGACTTTAAAAGAGTTACCAACAAAAGATTCAGAAAAATTTATTGTTACAGGAAATCCTTTAAGAAAAGAAATTGAAAATATTGATAGAAATGAGATTAGACAGAAGTTGAAAATAAAAGATAAAGAAAAAATATTGTTGATTACTGGGGGAAGCCTTGGTGCTCAAGATATAAATCAAGCTATTATTGAATATTGGTCAAAGCTTGAAGCCGTTGAAAATTTAAAAATATATTGGGCAACAGGTAGTAAAAATTATGAAGAAATTTCAAGTAAGTTGAACAAACTTGAAACAAAGAATGTAGTGGAACCCTACTTTGAAAATATGATAGAAATAATGGCTATAGCAGACTTAGTTTTATCAAGAGCAGGTGCACTAACAATCTCTGAAATAATTCAACTAGAAAAGCCATCGATTTTAATTCCATATGATTCTATAAAAGTGGGACAATATGGTAATGCTAAAATACTAGAAGAAATTTCAGGAGCATATGTTTATAATAATAAAGAGGTAAAGATGGCTATTGAAAAAATAATAGAGATAATAAATTGTAAAGAAACTTTAAATTCTTTAAGTGAACAAGTTAAAAGTTTAAAAAAAGGAAACGCTGCTTCAGAAATTGTCGATCATATAACTGAAATAAAAATTTAAGTGAAAAATAGGAGAAAAAATGCCTGAGAAAAAAATATATTTCATTGGAATAAATGGAATAGGAATGAGTGGATTAGCAAAAATAATGAAGACAAAAGGATACGATGTTATTGGAGCAGATTTGAGTAGAACTTCTGTAACTGAAGAATTGGAGAGTATAGGAATTACAATATATGCAGAACATGATATAAAAAATTTGAAAGATGTAGAGTTAGTAATTGTTTCTAGTGCGATAAAAGAAGGGAATCCAGAATACATGTATGCTCTTGAAAATAAAATAAAAGTTCTTAAGAGGGGAGAATATCTTGCTGAGTTACTAAATTTAAGTACTGGAATAGCTGTTGCAGGGACTCATGGAAAAACAACAACAAGTTCAATGCTTGGAACAACAATGCTCACACTTGATCCTACAATTGTGGTAGGAGGTATCTTACCTGAAATTGCTTCAAATGCCAGATGTGGTACTTCAGAATTTTTTATTGCCGAAGCAGATGAAAGTGATAATTCATTTCTTTATATGAATCCTGAATATTCTATAATTACGAATATAGAAGCAGATCATTTAGAAAATCATGGTTCTTTAGAAAAAATAGAAAAATCTTTTATCCAATTTATGGAACAAACACAAAAAGAAATAATTGTATGTAATGATTGTAAGAATATTAGAAGAATTATAAAGAATAGAAAAAATATAAAGACATATTCGTTACATGATGAAACAAGTGATATTTATGCTAAAAATATTGAAGTAAAAAATGGAATAACTCATTTTGATGTTTTAATCCAAGGGGAATTTCAAGGTAACTTTAGTTTAGGGATTCCAGGAGATCATAATATAAATAATGCCTTACCAGTAATATATTTATCAAAAAAATTTGGTGTTTCTTTAGAAGAAATTCAGAAAAAATTATTGAACTTCAAAGGTGCAAAGCGACGTTATGATATTTTATATGATGAAAAATGTAAAGTTATTGATGATTATGCTCATCACCCAACTGAAATAAAAGCAACAATACAGGGAGCTTTAACTATAGAAACAAAGCCAATAGTAGCAATATTTCAGCCTCATAGATATAGTAGAATTAATTTTCTAATAGAAGAATTTAAAGATATTTTCCAAGGTGTAGAAAAAGTAATTTTATTACCTATTTATTCTGCTGGAGAAAAAAATATATATAATATTACATTGGAAACACTAAAGGAAAAAATAAATCATAATAATACAGTTATATTAGAAAATAATGAATTGTTAGATGGAGAGATAGAGTTTGAAAATGAAGAAAAAATATATTTGTTTATGGGTGCAGGAGATATTTCTAAAATAGCTCATAAAATAGTTATAGAAAAGAAATAATAAAATCATACATTAAAGAAGGGAAAAATGAAAATATTAAAGAATTATGAGATGAACTCTTGGTCAAATATGAAAATAGGTGGAATTGCAGAAAACTATTTTATTGTGGAAAATAGAGAGGATTTAATAGAAATAAATCAAAAATATGAAAAATTATTTATTTTAGGAAATGGAACTAATACTTTGATTGGTGATGGAAAATTAAAAACTAATTTTGTTTCTTTAGAGAAGTTAAATAAAATAGAAAAAATTGAGAAAAATATAATAAAAGTTGAGGCAGGAGTTGATTTTTCTGGATTAATAAGCTATAATAAAAGAAACAATTACAAAGGACTTGAAAATTTAGCAGGAATTCCAGGAAGTCTAGGTGGACTGGTCTACATGAATGGTGGTTCATATGGAAGTGAAATTTTTGATTGTCTTATTTCGGTTGAGATTTTAGATGAAAAAAATAAAATAAGAGAAATAAAAAAAGAAGATTTAAGGTATTCTTATAGAAAAACTGAAATACAGGAAAAAGAGTGGATTATTTTATCTGCAACATTCTTGTTTGAAGAGGGATTTGATGAAGCTAAAGTGAAAGAACTAAATATAAAACGGCATCAAAATCATCCTTTGGATCTACCGAATTTAGGAAGTAGTTTTAAGAATCCAGAAGGAAAACATGCTGTTAAATTAATATTAGAAGCTGGACTTATGGGCTATACAGTAGGAAAAGCTCAACTTTCGACAAAACATGCAAATTTTATAGTAAATCTAGGTGGTGCTACTTTTAATGATGTTATTACTTTAATTGCGCATGTTAAACTAGAAGTAAAAAAGAAAACTGGGATATCCCTAGAAGAGGAGATTGTAATTATAAATGACTAATGATAAAAAATTAAAGATAGCAGTTTTTATGGGTGGAATTTCTTGTGAAAAAGAGATATCATTAAAAACAGGACAAGCAATTTTAAAAAGTTTACTTAGACTAGGATACAATGCCTATGGTGTGGAATTGAATGAAAATAACATGCTTACAGCCTTTATAGAAAATGATTATAGTTTGGCTTATTTAGCACTTCATGGTGAATATGGTGAAGATGGTAGAGTTCAATCTGTTTTAGATCTTTTGAAAAAACCTTATACAGGTTCTGGTGTAACTTCTAGTGCAATCGCTATGGACAAAATATATACAAAAAAATTAGCAGAACTAGTAGGAATAAGAGTTGGAAAAACTTATTCAGAAGTAAGCTTAATAGAAAAATATCCAGTGATTGTAAAACCTGCAAAAGAAGGATCAAGTGTGGGGTTATATTTATGCAAAGAAGCTTCTGAAGTAGAAAAAGCATTAGTAGAATTAAAAGATAAAAAACCAATTATTGAAGAATTTATTCAAGGAGAAGAGCTAACTGTTGGAGTATTAAACGGGGAACCTCTAGGAGCTCTAAGAATAATAAAAAGAGAAGGGCATGAAATTTATGACTATGATTCAAAATATATTGTTGGTGGTGCTATTCATGAATATCCTGCAAAAATTGAAAAAAGTGCATATGAAGAATGTGTGAAATGGGCACTGGCAATTCATCAAGAGTTGGATTTAAAGGGAATTTCAAGAAGTGACTTTATATTACAAGGTGATAAATGTTATTTTTTAGAAGTAAATACTTGTCCCGGAATGACAGAAACTAGTTTTATTCCAGAACTAGGAACAATAAAGGGGTATAGTTTTGATGACTTAGTGGAAAAAATGGTAAAAGAGTTTGCTATTTAAGAAAAAATCATTTATAATAAGGAGAAAATTTTGAAATTATTTTTGAATGCTTTGTTAAGTTTAATTGTAATGTTTTCTATCTATAAAGTAGAAAATGAATTTGTTTTGAAACCCAATTTTAATATACACAAAGTAAAAATAATGGGAGAGTTTTCTATATTAAAAAAAGAGATTAAAGAGTTAGGGAATGAATTGTATGGAAAAAATATTTGGGAAATTGATAAATCTAAAATTGAAGATAGATTAAAATCAGATTTTAGAGTCAAGGAAGCTCAAGTTTTGTTCTCTAAACTTGGAGAATTAGAAATTATAGTTGAAGAAAAAAAGACCGCTTATTACGGGGATATAAAAGGAAAAATATATTGTATAGATGAAAAAGGTGCAGTCTTTACAGATATAAATTCAGCAAAAATTATGGAATTACCAATTGTTTATGCTGAAGATGAAAAAAAATTAAAGATAGGCACAACATTTCTATCTAGTTTAAAGAACGAAGAATTTAAAAAGAAAATTGTACAATTATATTATATAGATAAATATAAAATAGAGATTTTGAGAGAAGATGGAATAGTTATAAAAACAAGTTTTCAAGTTCTGGAAAATAAGTATGAAGTATTAGAAACACTTTTGAGAGAACTGGGAACTGAAAAAAAAATAGATTATGTAGATTTAAGATTTGAAGGTTATATAGTAAAAAAGGCGGTGAAAAATGTTAACTAACAAGAAAAGAATAAAATCTGTTATGGATATAGGAAATTCTAAGATTAAAATTCTAGTGGGTTCCATTACAGAGAATACTAATGAGATAGAAATACTTGGTTTTGGAGAAGCTCCAACTCTTGGATTAAAGAGAGCATTGATTGAGGATCCAGAGAAGTTGACATTGTCAATAAAAGAAGCAATAAAGTCTGTAGAAGAAAAAATAGGTAGAAAAATTTCTAAAATAACAGCAGGAATTAGTAGTCCACATATTCGTTCTGTCAGAGCAAATGGAAGCATAACTTTTCCAGAGTGTGAGATTTCAAAAAATGAAGTAGATGACTTTTTTTCAGAAGTCGAAGGTAAAATTTTAAAAAAAAATGAGAGAGTAATAAAAAGAGAGATGTATAACATAAGAGTAAATAGAGGGGGAATAGTAAAGAACCCTTTAGGTGAAGTAGGAAGAGATTTACAAGCTGATGTCCATTTGATTTGTATAGATGAGGCTGAATACAGTGCCTATGAAGAAGTTATTAATAGAGCGGAATTAATAGTGGAAGAAATAACATTAAACTCTTACGGTTCTGCAGAATCTGTACTAAATGAGTCAGAAAAGAAATCAGGAGTATCACTTATTGATATAGGAGAAGGTATAACTGATATTCTTATATTTAAAAATAATAAGTTGATTTATTCAAAATCAATTCCACTTGGTGGAATTCATTATATAGGTGATATTAGTTATTTACTACAAATCACTCGTGAAGAAGCACGTATAGTTTTAGAAAAATTAAGAAATAAAGAATTTGTAAATAAAAATATTTTTCTAAGTGAGAATAAGAAATTTGAAGTTAGTAAAATAAAAGATATAATTGATGCAAGAACAGAAGATATAGCAAATTTTATAATGAAAACAATAGAAGAGTCAGGTTTTAAAGGTTATTTAGGAAAAGGAATAGTAATTACAGGTGGTGTAATTATATTAGATGAAATTATGAAAAAGATTTCAGAGATAACTAGGTATGTTGTTGTTAAGAAAAATCCACTTGAAATGAAAGGCTTAAGAAAAAGTGAGCCTTATATGGCCAGTATAATTGGAACAATGAATGAATTATTAAAGAAAGAGTACTATAAGCAATTAGAAAATCGAAAAAATATAAAAGTAATAGAAGAAAAAATAGAAGTAAGTTTACCAGAAAAAGAGGAAGAAGATCTAGATTTAAAAAAATTGAATTTAGAGTTGAAAAAAGAAGAAGTTGATTTAATAGAAAATAAAAATAAAATCGAGACTTTAGAGAATGAAAAAAAAGGAATCATAAAAAAAACATTTGAATGGTTATCTAACTATATTTAAGGAGGAGGAAATAATGATTAATGAAGGTATGGTAAAAATAAAAGTTATTGGAGCTGGCGGAGCTGGTGGAAATGCAATAAATGATATGATAGAATCTGGAGTTACAGGTGTTGAATTTATAGCAGCAAATACTGATGCTCAAGATTTGAATCGTTCTTTAGCAGATGTAAGAATTCAAATGGGTGAGAAGCTTACAAGAGGTCTTGGGGCTGGAGCAAACCCTGAAGTTGGAAAACTTGCAGCTGAAGAAGATGCAGAAAAATTAAAAGTTATTTTAGAAGATACAGATATGCTATTTATTACTTCTGGAATGGGTGGAGGAACAGGAACAGGTTCAGCACCAGTAATAGCTAGAATAGCAAAAGAAATGGGAATTTTAACAGTTGCAGTTGTAACGAGACCTTTTAGTTTTGAAGGTAAAAAAAGAAAGATTAATTCTGATTATGGAATTGAAGAGTTAAAAAAAGCAGTAGATTCTTTAGTAGTAATCCCTAATGATAAATTGTCAGAATTACCAGATAAGACGATAACAATTACAAATGCTTTTAAAGAAGCTAATAATATTTTGAAAATTGGAATAAGAGGGGTAGCTGACCTTATGATAGGAAATGGACTTATTAACTTAGACTTTGCTGATATTAGAACAACGATGTCTAATTCAGGAATTGCAGTTTTAGGATTTGGAGAAGGAGCTGGAGAAAATAGAGCAATAAAAGCTACAGAAAAGGCTTTACAATCTCCTTTATTAGAAAAATCTATAAATGGTGCAAGCAAAATACTTATTAATATAACAGGATCATCTACAGTATCTTTGGCAGAGGCGAGTTCAATTTCAGAAATGATAAGAGAAGCTGCTGGTAAAGCAACAGAAGATGTTATGTTTGGACTTGCTATTGATGAAACATATGGAGATCGAGTTCAGGTAACAGTAATTGCTAATAATTTCATAGATGAAGTATCACAAGCAGAAAGTGCAAGTTTTATAAATATAGATACAACAGTAAAGAAAGAAGAGGAACCGACTATTAGAGCAAAAGAAGATGATTTTGAACTTCCACCTTGGGTAAGAAACGGTAATCAAAATTAAATTAAAAAATTAGAATAAAAAAAGATTCAAGTAGAGAAAATTTACTTGAATCTTTTTTTATTAAAAAGTACTAGAATATCTGTTTTTATTTAGGGAAAGTTTCCTCTTCCTCTTTTAATTGTTTTTTAAATTTCTTCATAGCTTCATAAAGAGTTTTTCTATGTTCAAAATACTTTTGTTTATTATTTTCTTTTTTAGAAGCGACAGTATTCATTATTGGAAGTAAGAAAGCTGCAACAATTCCTGCTGAAAAGCCATTGTTATAAAGATTCATTCCCCCGTGAATAGCTCCAATGGATTGGGCAACAGATAAATGTAGCCATCCAGCAAAAAGTCCCCAAAACCACCCATAGACTCCAGTAATAGGGGCAAGAGATGTTCCAAAAAGAGCAGACAAAACTATTGTAAAAGAGTCAGCTTGAGTTCCAAGTGAGCCGAAAGAGACACCTAAAAGAATTGGAATACAATTTAAAGGGTGCTTTCCATAGGCAGAAAAACCTACCACTGTTAAAATACCAGCAAGAAGAGGCCCATTAAGTGTTTGTCCCCAAAGAAAAACAAAAATTAGACTAATTACTCCCATAAGTCCCATATTTATAAAAGTAAGGGCATAACCGTATTTCTCTACAAAGTCAGAACCTAACCCTGTATCTTTTATGAGAGTTAAATATCCCTTAAAGGAAGAGTTGTTTAGAAAAAATCCAATAATAAATAGTATGCTAAAAGCAAGTAGAGATAAAATTAATAAGTCATTGCTATAAGTAGTAGAAATGATTCTACGAGGTGTGACTACAAAATCATATGCTTTCATAACTCCACTAATTACAGCTCCTAAGATACCAGCTGTAAACCCTAAATTATAAAGATTAAATCCTTCATGAAATGTATACATTTTTTGAGATAAAGGAGTGACTATAAATCCTATAATTGCTCCTAGAGTAATGGCACTTAAATAGGAACTTTGGCTAGCATCTATTTTAAATGCTACTTCACTGATAAAAGGAGCTAATGCACTAGTGAAAGAAAGAGTAACTAGAAGATCTCGAAATGGGATATGAGAATATTTAGAATAAAGAATTCCACCTAAGTAAATTGGTAGAATATTAAAAATATTTTTTCCAAAAAAAGAAAAACCAAAGACAGTAAAAAAAGAAGCTATCACTAAACCTTTAATTTCAATATGAAAAATTTTCATTAATAAAAAATTAAAGATAAAAATAAAGAAAGCATTGAAGAAAGTTCCTCCTAATCCACCGATGACTAAAAAATCAGTAATGAGGACAGCTTGAGAAGTTACAATACTTTGAAGTCCAGAGAAAATATTTTCATTTTTAGAAAAAGATAAAAATGAAAATGTGAGTATAAAGATACTAAGTAAAAATATGATTAAAACATTTATTTTTTTTTTATTCATTAAAAGTTTCTCCTTATAAAATTATTATTTTATTATAACATAATAAAATATGTTTTTATAGTAATTTTAGGAAATAACAAGTAATAATCTAAAATTAGAATAGTTTTTTTAAATTTTTTTAAGGAGAATTTTCTAATTTAAAACCTTAATAAAACAAAGAGAAAAACTGTTTTTTAAGACTTTAAATTAGAGTGAGATTTAGTAATTTATTTTATTATATGAATATATTAAACAAAAAACCATTGACCTTTTTTCAATATTATGATATTATATTAATTGTTCACAGGAAAAAGAAGTAAAGGTTTGACAATACTGCCTGGGTGGCGGAATAGGTAGACGCACAGGACTTAAAATCCTGAGGTATCTGATACCGTGCCGGTTCGATTCCGGCCCCAGGCACCACATCGCGGGATAGAGCAGTTGGCAGCTCGTCGGGCTCATAACCCGAAGGTCGTAGGTTCGAGTCCTACTCCCGCCACCAAAATTTAATAGCAAAATATGCGGGAATAGCTCAGTTGGTAGAGCGTCAGCCTTCCAAGCTGAATGTCGCGAGT
>SAMEA5043675__coassemble_181_pt1 | contig 11662 bp, 11 predicted proteins | sample SAMEA5043675__metabat2_low_PE_002 | metagenome-assembled genome bin SAMEA5043675 (sample SAMEA5043675) | Gadus morhua
ACCACGGACACGGAGATTTTCAGTCTCCTGCTCTACCGACTGAGCTATCTGGGCAAATTTGGCGGGAGTGACGAGACTCGAACTCGCGACCTCATGCGTGACAGGCATGCGCTCTAACCAACTGAGCTACACCCCCAAATTTTAAATGGTGGTCACAACAGGACTTGAACCTGTGACCCCCTGCTTGTAAGGCAGGTGCTCTCCCAACTGAGCTATGCGACCTTTTTTTTACTGCTCTAATTTATACCATGTTTTCCAAATTAATGCAAGGTTTTTTTTCACCATTTATATATATTTTTTTTATAAAATAAGCCTCAACATGCAACTACTCGTGTTTAGAGGCGAATGTAGCATATTTTTCACTTCTAATATTTTTTCTATTTTTAAATTTTCACTATTTAAAAAGGCTAAATAATTTAAAATTAAAAATAAAATTTCTTTATTTTCCTTACTACCTCTAACTATGCCTTCTAAAACAAAAATTTTTTCTAAATCATTTATAAAGTTTATTTCATTTACAAATATTCTTAATGCATGATATAACTCTATTTTATTTTTAATCTCAGGATCCATACTATATTCTTCTACAATTTTTTCTATTTCTAAATAATTCCTCTTAGAGTTTAATAAATCTTCATTTTTATCTTTTAATTGTTTATACTCTAAAATATCTCTAGTTTTTCCAGCAAAAAAATTATATTCTTGTTCGTCCACACCAAGTTCATAAGAAGTTCTAGGAAGTATTTTTACTAAAGAGCTCCGAGATTTTATAGTAGATAAAATATTTAGTGTTGTTGTTAAAAGAAAAAAATAATTACCATTATTTGGCTCTTCAATTGTTTTTAATAAAGCATTAAGTGAGGTCGTACTCATTTTTTCAATACCTTCAAGTATGAAGATTCTATTCCCACCTTCATATGAAGTAACTGACATTTTTCCGATCATTTCACGAATATCATTAATTTTTCCACCCGCTTCTTCTCTTAAAATTTCTAAATCTCCATGAGTACCACTTTCCATTCTAATACATGATTCACATTTTCCACAAAAATCATTTGATTTATTTTTACAAGTCAATATCTTTCCAAATACCATAGCAACTTCTAACAGCTCTTTTTTATCATTACCATACAATAAATACGTTCCTGATTCTTTTTTTTCAATACTAAGATTTTTTATGATTTTTTTTATATTTTCATCCATTTTTAAAGTCTCTATCATTTTATCTCTCGGCTTTCTCTATTTTCTTCAAATACTTCAGCTGTTGTAATGCTAAACCTGTCCCTATAACTACACTTTCCAATGGATTATCAGCTAATTTTACAATTAGATTAGTACAATTTGAAACTAAAGTTGTAAAGTTTTTAATTAAAGATCCACCACCTGTCATCACTATTCCATCATCAACTATATCTGATGATAGTTCAGGGGGAGTTATTTCCAACACTTGTTTGATACAATCAACTATTTCCATTAATGAATCTTCCAAAGCTTTTGTTATTTCTGTTGAAGTTAAAGTAACAGACTTTGGAAGTCCCATAATCATATCTCTTCCTTTAATAGTCAATGTTTCTTCATCTTCTAGAAGTATTGCACTTCCTATTTTAATTTTTATTTCTTCAGCAGTTCTCTCTCCAATTAGAAGATTATGTTTCTTTTTTACATACTTTATAATATCTAAATCAAAGTTATTTCCTGCAACTCTTATGGTTTTACTTACAACAGTACCTCCTAATGAAATAACTGCAACGTCAGTAGAGCCTCCACCTATATCTACTATCATGTTTCCTCTTGGCTCAGAAATATTCATTCCAGAACCTAAGGCAGCTGCTCTCGCCTCTTCTATTAAATAAGCTTTTTTAGCTCCAGCAGAAATAGCTGATTCTAATACAGCTCTTTTTTCTACTCCTGTTACATCAATAGGGACACATATTATAATTTCTGGCATGAAAAAATTGTATTTTCCAAATACTTTTTTTATAAAATATTTAATCATAGCCTCAGTTATATCATAATCTGCAATTACTCCTTCACTCAATGGTTTTACTGCTATTATAGAGTCTGGAGTCTTTCCTATCATTTCTTTAGCTTCACTTCCAATCGCTAAAACTTTTCTTGTCTCTCTATCTACTGCAACAACAGAAGGTTCGTTCAACACTATTTTTTTATGTCTTTCACTATAAACCAACGTATTTGCAGTTCCTAGGTCAATCCCTATTCTTCTACTATTGGAAAAATTAAAAAATTTCATTTTTACCACCTTATTTACATTTTTTTATAAAGTCTTGTATTTGCTCTGTATTCCCTTCCAGATATAGAAACGCTACCAAAGCTTCAAAGGCTGTAGACTCTCTATATTCTGTAATGGTACACGATTTAGGAAATGTTTTTATATTACTATTTTTTGCCCTTTTAACTATCATTTTTGCATTTTCTGATAAATCTTCAAATATTTCTTTAAGCAGTCTACTTTGAGCTTTTGCATTTACCATCGTTTTTACTAATTTGTTTAAGTTTCGAATATTATAACCTTTTTCTATAGCATATTCTCGCACTTTTAATTCCCAAATAGCATCTCCTAAGTAAGCAAGAACTAGTCCACTACTCTCTTTTACATTGACCATTCCGTTCTATCCTTTCCATCTTTTATTTTAATCCCTAATTCACTTAATCCATCTCTAACTCTATCTGAAAACTCCCAATTTTTATTTTCTCTAGCTTCTCTTCTTAGTGTCAAGATAAATTCTAATAATTCCTCAGTCATACCTACTAATTTTTCCTCTGTTTCTAATTCAACTCCTAAAACCCCTGTAATTGTTTCTTCTACAAATTCGATTCCTTGCTTTAAAACTTCTATGCCCTCTTTTGCTAGCATTTCACCATCTAAAGTTTTATTTATTTCTTTTATAAAATCAAAAATTGTAGCAATCCCACCTGAAGTATTAAAGTCTTCATCCATAAATTCAACAAATTTTAATTTAGTTTTTTCTAATTCAATTTGAAGAGTTTCACCTAAATTTATTCCATAATTTGTAACATTACTATTTTCTAAAACTTTTTTTGCTCTCACAACCGTATTAATTATTCTTTCTAATCCCACAGCACTCTGCTTTAGTTCCTCTTCAGAAAAATCAATAGGTTTTCTATAATGTGAACCTAGGGTAAAAAATCTAACTACATTTCCAGAATGTTTTTTCAACACTTCTCTCAAAAGAAAAAAATTATTTTTCGATTTAGACATTTTTTCACCTTTAAAATTGATATAGCCATTATGAATCCAATATCTCGCAAAGTCTCCACCAGTCGAGCATTTTGATTGTGCTATTTCATTTTCATGGTGTGGAAAAATAAGGTCTTGACCACCACCATGTATATCAAAAGTGGCTCCCAGATATTTGTTCGACATGGCTGAGCATTCAATATGCCATCCAGGTCTTCCTTTCCCCCAAGGGGAATCCCAACTAGGCTCTCCCTCTTTTGCTCTCTTCCACAGAGCAAAGTCAAGAGGTGAATTTTTTATTTCATTAACATTTATTCTTGCACCACTTCTAAGTTCATCTATTTTTTGTTTTGATAATTCTCCATATTTTACTTTATAATTTTCAACATTAAAATAAACATCACCGTTTACTTCATAAGCATATTTTTTTTCCATCAATATTTCTATCAACTCTATCATTTCTGGAATATTATCTGTTGCTCTTGGTCTAATTAAACCTTCTTCTTTTAAGTTCAACTTCCCTGTGTCTTCAAAATAAGCTTCAATATATTTATCAGCTACTTCTTTTAATGATATCCCCTCTTCATTAGCCTTTACTATCATTTTATCATCAACATCTGTAAAATTTTGAACATATTTAACTTCATATCCTCTATATTCAAAATATCTTCTCACTGTATCAAAAAACATTGCTGGTCTGGCATTTCCTATATGGATATAGTTATATACTGTTGGTCCACAAACATACATCGAAATTTTACCAAGTTCAATTGGAATAAACTCTTCAATTTTACCCTTTAATGTATTATATATTCGCACCAGTTCTCCTCCTTATTTATCTTTATTTATCCTTAATTTAGTTATTTATTTCTTTTTTTATTATATTAATGAAGTCTTCACTTAGTACAATTGTTCCTTCTGAATCAATAACATTATTTTTATAATACGATTCTATTTCTATATCCATTTTTTCGCTTTGAGACTGATTTAGATATAAAAATTGATTTTTTTTCATTTCTTTTTTAGGATTACTCTTACCTAATTTTTCTTTTCCTATATAAAGTAAATTCCCTTCTATTTCTGCATGGTATCTAAGTCCTAACTTATTTAAAAATTCTACTGTTTCTACTATTTTTTTTGCTGTTTCTATTTTTTTCAAAGTTATTATTCCAGACTCTTTCTCCATATCATACACTATTTCATTTCCAACAGAAGATAAAATTTCATTTAGACTAACTTTAAAAGAAGAATAAATTGCACTTTCTACTAAATTTAGGATATGTGATTTAGCCTCTAACTTTTCTTTAAAAGCTTCCATATAAATATTTACATTCTCAAAATTTACACCAGATATATACAAAGATTTTTCTGAAACATAATCGCTAAGAACAGTTACTTCAGGAATTACTATTATGTCTTTATATTCACTTTTCCATTTATCAGACCCTTTATAACTAAAAGTGTTATTTGTATAATTTGCTGAAAAAACAGCTTTCTCAATAAATACTTTTTTATTTTTTTCCATATTTAAAATAATTGTTCCTAAATTTCCATTTTTATTTTTATTTAATGCTTTTTTTATTGAATCATCTATTACTAGTTCAGATGTTAGTACTGAATTTATAGTTTCTATATTTCTACTTAATACAAAACTTCCTTTATAAGGTTTCATGTATAATTTTTTTAAGTCCGTTATCCCTAATAATTTTAGATTTTCTTCATAACGTTTAAAATATTCGTCCTTTAAAGTATATATATCTCCACTTTTTAAGAAATATTCATTTATTTTTAATGAGATTATAGGAAATTTTAAACCTACATGTAGTATCACTACCCCCTCTTTCTTATGTGAAAAAGCATAGATTCCATCAACATATTTTTTTAATTGATTAATTTTTACAATTTCATTTTCTACCTTAGCTCCAAATTTGGAAAAATCATCATATTTTTTACCACTTAAATTCTCATTAGCATAAATCATCTCATTATTTGAATTAAAAAACACCCTTGGTGAAACCAAATACATTTGTTTATAACCCACTATCCCACCAATAATAATTATACTTAGAACTGATAGAAATATTATCAATTTTTTCATTTTTCCTCCCAATAGTTTGTATTCTTTAAAATTTTATCTTACTTAGAAATAGTATAACATATTTCTTTTAAAATTTTCACTTCATTTTTTAATTTAATCTATTTATAAATTTCTTAGATATTTCAAATCATCAATAGTAGTTATTTTAATGTTTTCATAATCACCATTCAGAACCTTTATTTTGCCACCAATCTTTTCAATTAATGAACTATCATCAGTCCCTATAAATCCAATTTCTTCACTTTTTAAATATGCTTTTTTTAATATTTCACTTCTGAAAATTTGTGGTGTTTGTGCATTTATAAGTTCTTCTCTCTTTAATGTTTTAATAATTATATTTTCATCATTGACTATTTTTATTGTATCTTTTGTTTTAACCCCTATGACAACTCCATCTATATCTTCATTTTTTTTCAGATAATTAATTCCATCCAAAATATATTCTTCTTTTATAAATGGCCTAACACCGTCATGAATAAGAATAATTCCATCAGAGCAACTTTTTAAAGCATTCATTACAGAATTTTGCCTTTCCTTCCCACCACAAACTATAGTTTTTACTTTACTTATTTTTTCTAATTCACATTGTTCTTCAACATATTTAATATCTTCTGGTGAAGTCACAATAATTATTTCATCTATTAAGTTACATTTTTCACTTACTATTACAGAGTTCATAAACATTGGGCGTCCTAAAAATTCCAAATACTGTTTTTTATTTTCTAAATTCATTCTTTTGCCTGAACCACCACAAAGTATTATAATAGTGTGTTTTTCTATTTGAGCATTACAACAGTACACCCCATTCCCCCTTCATTGTGACCCCCTACACGGAATTCTTTCACATATCTAGAAGTCTTCAAAAATTTAATTACTCCATCTCTCAATGCTCCTGTTCCCTTTCCATGAACAACAAAAACTTCTGTATAACCACTCATTACTGCACGATCAAAATATGTTTCCAATTCACAAATCCCTTCATCAACCATTTTTCCTCTAATATCAATTTGATATTTAACACCTGTAGCTTTGTGATTTCCAGCTTGAGTATATACTTTTTTCTTTTCTACTTCTGTTTTCTTTATATCTGAAAAAGGAAGCTCCATTTTAAGTATCCCTATTTGAACTACTGAAGTCTCTTTTGATTTATTTAACTTAAGAACTGTTCCATATTGATTTAAACTCTTAATAAATATTTTATCTCCCTCTTTAAAATCTATATTAAATGGAGTTTTTATTTTTACAACAACTTCTTTCTTCTTCTCTTCATTAAGTGAACTTCTTAACTGTGTTAAACTTTTCTGTACATCTTTTAATTCACTCTTTTTACTATCTTCTTTTTGAATTTTTTCTATCATATTTCTTGCTTTAAATGTCATTTCTTTTAACATTGCTTCAGCTTTTTCATAAGTTTTTTTTATTATTTCATTTTTTTCACTTTCAAAATCTGCTAATTTAATACGATGTTCCTCTCTATCTTTTATCGATTCTAATCTTAGCTTTTCTATTTCAATCTTCATTTCGTCTAATTCTTCGGACTTCTCTTTTATATTTAATATCATTTTTTCGACTTTTTTATTATCATCACTTATATATGATTTTGCCCTATCTATAATTTCCTGTGATATCCCTAGTCTTTTTGCAATTGTTAAAGCATTACTTTCTCCTGGAATACCAATCAATAGTCTATAAGTTGGGGATAAAGTCTCCACATTAAATTCCATAGAGGCTGTTTCTATTCCTATATCATTATATCCGTAAGCTTTAACTTCACTATAGTGAGTCGTAATTATAGATTTGCATTTTTTATTTTTTAGATGATCAATAACAGCCATAGCAAAAGCTGACCCCTCAACAGGATCTGTTCCAGAACCTAATTCATCTAATAAAATCAAGCTGTTTTTTGTTGCACTATCTAATATTTCTTGAATATTTTTCAAATGACCTGAAAAAGATGATAGTGATTGCTCTATACTTTGTTCATCCCCTATATCAGCATATACACCATTAAACATTCCAATCGTTGTCTGTTCTCCAACTGGTACTGGAATTCCTGAAAGAGCCATTAAAGTTATTAAACCTGCTGTCTTTAATGCCACTGTTTTTCCACCAGTATTTGGTCCTGTTATTAATAGTGTATTATACTCTTTTCCTATTTCAAATGTAATAGGAACTACCTTATCAATATCTATAAGTGGATGTCTTCCATCTACAACATTTAAATATTCTCTTGTATTTATATTAGGTACTATTGATTTTTTTTCAATAGCATAACAAGATTTTGAGTTAAAAAAATCCAAATCTAAAATTGCTATTCCTATGTTAGAGATATTTGCACTATTTTCACGTAGCAATGACGCTATTTTTAATAAAATTTTTCTTATTTCACTTTTTTCTCGAATCTCTAGTTCTCTCATTTTATTATTTAGAGATACAATTGCAAGTGGTTCTACAAAAACTGTTTGACCACTAGAAGAACGATCGTGCTCGATTCCTTTTATAATTCCCTTAAAATCTGTTTTTATTGGTATGACACTTCTTCCATCTCGTGTTGTTACTATTTTTTCTTGAACAGCATTTGAATAAGAGGGATTCGTGAACAAATCTTCAAATTTTTGTTTTATATTATTATTTAAAACTCTCTTATGATTTCTAATCTCTCTCAACTCAAGTGAAGCTTCATCTTTTATATTTTTTTCATTATCAACAGTTTTATTTATAATATCTTCAATATGTTTCAATGGAAATATTTCTGAAAATTTAGAACATAAAGATTTATATTTTTGTAATTCTTCTAATCTTATCTTAAATATTCTAAATAATCTTAAATTTTGATTTAAAACATATAATTCTTCTGCTTCTAAAAAATTACCCACTAATTCTATTTTTTTATTCAAGTAGCAAATATCATTTATTCCAATTGGCTCAAAGCCCCCATCAAATTTTATAAAATCTATAAAATCTCTTATGATTTCAAACTCTCGGTTTAACATTGAAAAATCTCTATATGGTTCTAACTTTATAATTCTTTCATAAGTTGTTGAAACACTACTATATGAAGCTACTTCTTCTCTTAACTTATCAAACTCTAACACTGAATAGCTGTGACGATTCATACTTACTCTCCTTTCAACCCTAATTTTTTCAGTATCAATCAATACTTTTAGTATTTTTTATTGGGGATGTCTTTTATTTATTAACTCTATTATACTTGTTTTTCTTAGAGCTTTCAATAACTTTTTTAAAAAAAAGATTATTGAATAAAAAAACACTCCTCCAATCTACAGAAATAGTGTTTCAAAAGTTATCAACATCGACTAGTTGACGTTTAAATCAAAAACTAGTATACTCATAGATATTAATTAAAACAAAAAAAACAAAGGGGGAAATATGAAAAATTATTCTGTTTATTATTATTATTACTAATATCATTTTTACTTCCAGGGTGTGCAAGTTATAAGGGATATAAGGTGTTGTCCTCAATAAAAAAAGAAATTCCAAATGATAATTTTTATTTTGTAGAAAGGTTAAGTCTAAGATTTAATATCTTTGATGGATCTAGTTATAGATGGATCATATATAGTGATGCATTAAAAAAAGAAAAATCTACGTCTGGAATCACTGTTTGGGCAAATACTCAAGGAGTTGATTTTAAAAAGTCTTATCGACACAAGTTGTCTTCCCTAAAAAATGGAAATATTATAAAAGATAAGGTAAAAGAGATATTTCAAAATCCTCTAAATACTACTGTTAGTGGTAGCTCTATATCAATAGACATTTTTGTAGATGACCTAGCAAATGTGGATATAGATGAGATCAAAGTAAAAGGGGCTAAGTTGCATAAATATGTATTGGATGAATCAAATATAAATTCTTATATCTATATATCTATACAGAACCAAAAAGATATTACCTATGCTGTAATTAAAGATAGTATTTCTATATTTTTTAGAAATGACAAAAAGTTAAAAAAATATCCAATAAATATAAAAAAAACAGAATTTCTCTTTCTGATGACGAATGGAGATATTTAGCAAACTCATTTTATGGTAGTTACGACGAGGAAAGTTATGGGGATGATAGTTTAAATAGACGACATTATAGGAAAAATAGATCATCTTTGGTTTATATGACGATCTCGGCAGAGACTACACCAGAGTATAAACTTTGGATTAGAGGACATCAATTTAATAAAAACAATGAAATTGTTGATCACTTCTAACTCGTACTTACGAAGAATTAAAAGAACTTGCTTACACAATTTTAAAATTATAAAATTTAAAGAAGGAAAAATTTAATTCTTTTTTTAAAAAATTTTTTTTAGATAATTTATTTTCTATACTCATTTCATTTAAATGATAAAACAACCTGTAAATTCCTATAAAAATGGGGTGCATCAAATGAAAAAATGTGAAACATCTGGAAAAGGAATAACTTTTGGAAACCAAGTTTCTCACTCTCACAGAGCAACAAGAAGAGTATGAAAGTTAAACTTACAGTCTACTAGGGTAGTCATCAACATCGACTACTTGACGTTTAAATCAAAAACTAGTATACTCATAGACACGAATTAAAACAAAAAGAATAAAAGGAAAAAATATGAAAAAATTACTATTAAATTTAATGATAATTACTTTCTTAACAGGGTGCTCTAATGCTTTTTTAATAGCAACTATACCCATTGGTGGAGTGGTTGGTACGGTAGTTGGTACAGGTGTTGGTACCGTTGCTACCCCGGTCTTAGCCGTAAAAGCAATAGTAAAGAAGGACAAAATCCCATCTTATTTTATGCCAATAGCAGCTATTCCAGTAGCCGCTATCTATATTCCAATAGGAGCAGCAATCGGAGCTGTAAAAGGTCTTGGTGTGGGAGTTATGTGCGGAATTTTTCCTACTCTTGCATTCGACGAGTTATCTTTTTCACTTTTTACTCTTGAATCTCTGAACGAGGAATAACTTTTGGATACCAAGTTTATCTCTCGCAGAGAGTACAATAGTCAAACTTACAGTCTACTAAGGTAGTCATCAACATCGACTAGTTGACGTTTAAATCAAAAACTAGTATACTCATAGATATTAATTAAAACAAAAAAACAAAGGGGGAAATATGAAGAAATTACTATTAAGTTTAACGATAATTACTTTCTTAACAGGATGTACCGCATCAGATTCTATTCTAATAGCAACTGTACCCATTGGTGGAGCGGTTGGTACTGTTGTTGGAACAGGTGTTGGTGCCGTTGCTGCACCAGTCTTAGCCGTAAACGCAATGGTAGAGAAGTCAAATATTCCAACTTTTCTTATACCAGTTGCAGCTATTCCAGTAGTCGCTATCTATATCCCCGCAGGAGTAGTAGTCGGAGCTATAAAAGGTCTTACTGTCGGAGTTGTCACCGGAGTTATCGGTGTATTTTCCCCTCCTCGTCTCGTTGATGAGTTAGAAAGCTTATCTGTTTCAAATTTTATGAATCTCTGAACGAGGAATAACTTTTGGAAACCAAGTTTATCTCTCGCAGAGAGTAACAATAAGAGTACAAAAATCAAACTTAAAGTAGTCATCAACACCAGCTACTTGACATTTAAATCAAAAACTAGTATACTCATGAACACGAATTAAAACAAAAAGAATAAAAGGAGAAAATATGAAAAAATTACTATTAAATTTAATAATAATTACTTTCTTAACAGGGTGTAGTGCCCTAACTACCCCTGTTGGTGGAGTAGTTGGTGGAGTCGCTGGTATAGGTGTTGGTGCCGTTGCTGCCCCTCTCTTAGTTATAGAAAATCCAGATATTCCAACTGTTCTTAAACCAATTGCAGCTATTGGCTCTCTCCCTGTAGGAATGGTCGTCGGAGCTGGAAAAGGTGTTGTTTTGGGTGGTCTTATAGGCTCAGGTACAACATTATTTAAATAATATTTATCTTAAATACAGCATATAAAAAAAGACAGTTTACTACAAAAACATGTCTTTTTTTTATGGGGTAAAATTCATTAATAAATATAGAACTTTATAATTTTTTATGATATTATAATTAGTAATAGAACACAATATAAAAACAAGATTTTCATAGTATAACTAAAAAATTATTAAGGAGAAAAAATAATGAAAAAAATTAATAACTTCCTCAAATTATTTCTAATCTCTCTATTTCTATTAATAGGGTCTACAAAAGTAATTTATAGTTCTAATAAAGAGGTCCCTTTAACATCACTTGCTGTTACTAATGTCATAGCTATAAGAGAAGGAGTTCCTACAATAAAAATAATAATGTCTAAAGATATCTCCAATACCTTTGACCCCACAGCATATGTTAAAATTTTTCCACCTGTAAAATTAAAAATA
>SAMEA5043675__coassemble_182_pt1 | contig 11572 bp, 11 predicted proteins | sample SAMEA5043675__metabat2_low_PE_002 | metagenome-assembled genome bin SAMEA5043675 (sample SAMEA5043675) | Gadus morhua
AAAAAGCGAATCATTATGGAGTAACATTTGAAGTTGAATGGAACAAGAGAGACAACAGAAGTGATGAAGATATTAAATATAGTGCAAGACTTAATTACAAGTTTTAAACAATAATTAATAAAAAAAATAGCTGCTATAACTTCAAAAGAGGTTATAGCAGCAAAAAAAGTAAAATTATAAGGAATAAAATAGTTATTATGTTAAGGTTAAGTAAAAAGAAAGTTAATTCTTTGAAAATTAAATCTTCCATAATCTAGAGATTAATTTTATTTTTATAAAAATAAAAAAAAGGAAATTAGAAAACTATGTAGTAAATATATTCATAAGCATTTTAGTGATTTAAAATGCACTCATAATTCTCTTCTGTTTTAAAAGAAAGAACTGTCCCCCGGTTCTTTCTTTTTTTATTTTTTTATAAAAATAAGGTGTTGGTTATATCAAAAGTACTTTTGATATAACCAACACCAAATATTATAGAACCATTTGATTCTAATTGATAAATTTATTAATTTTTATCCTTTTATTTTATTTATTTCTAAGTCATTAATTTGAAATTTCATTAAGAAAGAATTTTTTACACTTGGCCAGTACTTCTTCGTTAACAGTAGCAACAATTTTATTACCTTCAGGTTGAAATTCTTCTGAAATGATATTAGAATTTCTATGAAGGAATGCTGCAAATGAAGTTTCAGAATATGGAATTAAAAATTCACAAGTTTTCATAGTTTTAGGTAAGTGTTTTGTCATACTTTCTAAAAGTAGGTCTAAATTAAGATTATTTTGTGCACTTATTTCAACTATTTCATAATGAGAATAGTCAGTTCGAAGTGAAATAAGAGTTTCCTCACTTGTAAGGTCAATTTTATTAAGAGCTAGAATAATTGTTTTATCAGCCATGCCAAGTTCAAAAAAAACATGTTCAACTGCTTTTATTTGCTCATGTACAGTGTCACTAGAGCTATCTACAACATGTATAATTAAATCTGAAAAAATAACTTCTTCTAATGTAGATTTAAAGGCTTCAATAAGATCATGTGGAAGTTTTCTAACAAAACCAACAGTATCAGCAAGAGAAGCAATTCTTTTATCAGGTAGAGAAATTGTTCTAGTTGTTGTTTCCAGTGTAGCAAAAAGAAGATCTTCAGCAAAGACTTCCTCTTTTTTTATATTGTTTTCAGCAGGATATAAATCGACTAGTTTGTTTCGTAAAGAAGATTTTCCTGCATTAGTATATCCAGCTAGAGAAATTTTTGGTATTCCAGATTCAACTCTTCTTTCTCTTTGAATACTTCTATTCTTTCTAATCTTTTCTAATTCTTGTTTTAAATCAAAAATAGCTTCTTTTATTCGTCGTCTATCAATTTCTAATTTTTTCTCTCCAGGACCTTTAGTTCCAATTCCACCACCGATTCGAGACATTAAACTTCCAAGTCCTATTAAACGATGACTACGATATTTTAATTGTGCAAGTTCAACTTGAATTTTAGATTCTCTAGTTTTAGCACGACGAGCAAATATTTCTAAAATAAGAGTAGTACGGTCTATGACCTTACATCCTGTTACAAGTTCTAAATTCTTGATTTGTACTCCTGAAAGTTCTTCATCAAAAATTAGGAGGTTGGCTCCTTTAACTTGTTGTAAAAGGGATAAAGAACGTGCTTTTCCACTTCCTATAAAAAAGATATTATCAGGTCTTGATTTTTTTTGAAATAAAACATCAGCAACTCTTATGTTACAAGCACGTGCAAGTTCACCAAGTTCAACTAGACTTTCTTGTGTATCTATACCAACAAGAATAGCAACTTCATCATCATTTTCCAATATGATTCTTTTTCTAAGCTCAGTTTCAACTAATTCTATTCTTGATAAAAAATTTAAATTTTCTGTCTGTTCAATATTTAGAGGTCCTATTTGTTCATGGCTTAATGTTCCATCTTCTATGGTACAAAAACCTACATGAAGACCATTAATTCCATTTTCAGTAATACCAATAGCTAAAATAGCATCAAGTTTTAATTTAATAAGTGCTGAAATATCAACACTTGATAAATTTGAAAAGCCACTGGGGTGAGTATGGACTATTCGGATACCAGCAAGTTTTTTATCACTTGTATTTAAGATTGGAAGCTGAACAGTACTACTATCTCCAATAGAGACTTCAATAACATTTCCCTTTCGATCTATTGCAACATTTATTTCACGATTTATTTGATAACTTACATTACATATTCCATCAATTATCTCTTGATTTAAAAGTTGACTTTTTTCTACTTTTATATTATAAAGAGATTCTAAATCCTTAAGGATATGCTCTCTAACTCCTTCAATATTTCCTTTTATCATAATTATCAACTCCGTTTATAAAGAAATAGTTTTAACTTGAAAACCTTTTTCAGTTTTTTCAATTAATCCATTCTTAAGAAGATTACCAATGGCTCTTTTAAAAGCTTTTTTACTCATATCAAAGAAATGTTTAATGTCATCAGGTGAAGAATCATCTGAGAATCTAAAGTTTTCTTTAAGTAAATTCATTTTCTCTAAAATAAATAATGCATCTTTATCCATTTGTTGACGAAGTAATTCTCTTGTTGCAAGATCTAATTTTCCATCTTCTCTAACTCTTATAACTCTACACTCTAATTGTTCACCAATTTTAAAAGTTCTAAAAACTTCACTTATAGGAATTAATCCAAAGTACCGATTATCTACTGCAACAAAAACACCAACTTCTTCATTAATGTTATAAACTGTTCCTGAAACCATATCATTTTTTTCATAATCTTTACAAGGAAGAAGAAAGCTATATAATTTCATAGTAGCTGAAATTCGTCCTTTTCTATCTTCATAAATACCAACAAGAGGCTTATCCCCAATACTAACTTTACAATTTTGCTGGTCATTAGGCAGTAAAATATCTTTATTTAATCCCCAATATAAAAATGCTCCTAATGAAGGATTGACATCAACAACTTCTAAAGAGGAAATAGTTCCTACAAGGACCTCAGTAACTCTAAAAGTTGCAATAGTTCTATCTTCAGAATCTTTATATATAAGTACATCAACTTCATCATTCTCTTTTAAATCTTTACCTTCCAATTCATTTGCAGGTAATAAAATATTATCTAAATAATCTTCAGTTTGTCCATCTAAGTAAGCACCGATTTTTGTAAAATTAATAATTTTAAGCGTTTGTCTTTTTCCCATCTTAATCATTTTTGATCTCCTATGATAATTTCATTTGTTATTATATGTAATGTTTTAAACATAAATATTTTTATTATTATACCTATATTATACTCCAAAAAGTGTAGATAAGATAGTGTTTTTTAGTTGCTCTTCCTCAAAACTACTATTCTCATGATCATTTTTAATAAAGTCAATTTTTTTTAATGTCGCTTTTAATTGAGTGGGTTTATCTGTTAGAAGAAAGAAAATATCCCCTAGTGCAATAGCTAAATCTATATTATGTGTTACTAAAATTATAGTTTTAGAGGTAGCAGATTGAACTTTTACTAAGTCAGAAACAATTTTTTGAGTCGTATTTGAATCAAGAGAAGAGAAGGGCTCATCCATAATAAGAAGATCAGGATTATAGGCTAATGCTCTTCCTAAATCAACTCTTTTATTCATTCCACCGCTTAATTCTTTAGGATAAAAATGTTTATATTCCTCTAAATTAATTATTTTTAAAGCATAGTCAAGTTGCTTTTTTCTCTCTTGTACAGATAAATGTTTTAAAACAAATTCAATATTTTGTTGAACTGTTTTCCAAGGGATAAGATTATCGCTTTGGAAGACATAACTTGTTTTAGTAAATTCATTTTTTATGGTTCCAGAAGTGGGTAAAATATTTTTAGAAAGTAATTTTAATAAAGTTGTTTTACCACAACCAGATTTACCAAGAATAACATTGATTTTATTTGGAATAAAGTCAATAGATAGGTTTGCCAGAACATCAAGATCATTATAATTTTTAAAAATATTTTTAATTGCTAGCATTTTTATCCCACCTTCTGTACTTTGAACTGAAATATTTAATTAGAGTTTCAAATATTATTGAAAGAATAGCAACTATAAGTAACCAACTGAAAAAAATGTCAGTATTAAAATAATTTTTTTGAATAATAAGTTCACCACCAATGGTTTTATTCACATTAGCAAGAACTTCTCCAGCAATAATTACTTTAAGAATTAAAGAGAGAATTGAATGTAAAGAAGTATTTAATTTCCAAAAAATACTAGGGATATAAATTTCTTTTATTATATATATTTTTTTTACCTTATAAAGTTTTGCCATTTCTAAAAGTGAAGAGTCGACAGAATTTATTCCTGATAAAATAAGGTCGTAAAAAATACCTACTGAAATGACTATACCAATAAAAAGAGGTGCTAAATCAAGTTTTAAATAGATAAGAGCAATTAAAATCAGTCCAATAGTAGGGATAGACTTTAATAAAGAAAAAATAGGTTGAATTAAAAAAGAGAGCATTGGAATAATTTTGGTAATAATTGCAAAAAATATTGCTATTCCAATTGAACTTATAGTAGAAAAAAATAGAGTTTTCAGGGTGTTACAAATAATAATAAAACCCTCAAGTGAAAAAATATTTATAAAAATATTTTTTCCAATGGAAAAGAGAGTAGGGAGTAATAAAGGATTATCAGTTTTAAAAGCTAAAAGTGAGTATAAAATAGCTAATATTAACCATCCTAAACAGGTAAAAAAGTTATTTGAAATGTTTTTCATTTATTTCTTCACGTCCTATTGTTTTAAAAAATAGATTATATTCTTTTAGATTATTTTCTTTACTTGGAAAATTAGGTAACACATTAAATCTGTGAATACTATTTTTAGATAAATTATATTCATTATAAATTGAAGAATTTGGATTTTTAAGTAAAAAAATCAAACTGTTTTGATATTGTTTCAAAAATTTCTCTACAAAATTAGGTTGAGTTTTTAAAAGCTCTGTTTTTATAATTAATGTAGATTGAGGATATCCAAAATTAGTTTTTTCCATATTTTTCCACTCTTTATTTAAATCCATAAGAATTTTTATATCTGAATTTTTGGCTAGAACTAGAGAAACTAGAGGTTCTGGAATAATAGCATAGTGAATTTTTTTATTAAGAAGCATAAATGCAGTATCAGTAGCACTAGGATAATATTGTAAATTGGCTGTAGTTACTCCTTTATTTTTTAAAATATGTTGTGCAAGAATATCAGGAGTCATTCCTTTTCCATTAATTCCCAGAGGAGTGTTCTTTAAATCGGAATATTCAGTAATATTATCATATCCAAGTAAATAAAAAGAACCTTCTCCCACAGTACCAATAATAGTATAGGGAAGATTTTTATCTATTATATTTTTAATGACATTTGAAGGAACAATGGCAATATCAGCTTTTTTTTTCATAATACTAGTTATTAAGTTAGTAGGGTTTTCCTCTATAGTATAAGAAATAGTATTATTAGAGAAAGTTGAAGTTTCAGAAAGTTTTTTCACTACAATACTAGGTATTCCCTTGGGAGTCATGAAAAGTAGATTATTTTTTTGAGAAAATATCAATTGAAAAACAAAAAAAGATAAGAAAAAAATTTTTTTAAACATGAAATTACTCCTTTATTTTTTATATGGATTGGTGTATTATAAAGTATGGTATATTATATATATAATTATAACATGATTTCAAACAAAAAACAGTGAAAAGGAGAGACTGATGAATATATTTTTAAATTATAAAAAATGCTCTACTTGTGTGAATGCAAAAAAATGGTTAGAAAAAGAAAATATAGAATTTCTAGATAGACAGATTGTTGAAAATAGACCAAGTGTTGAGGAATTAAAAACTTATATAAAAAAAAGTGGTTTACCACTGAAAAAATTTTTTAATACAAGTGGAATTCTATATAGAGAATTAAATATGAAAGAAAAGTTTTTAACACTTAGTGAAGATGAACTTTTAGAGATATTAGCAAGCAATGGAATGTTAGTAAAAAGACCATTACTAATACTAGAAAATGATGTTCTTATAGGATTTAAAGAAGTTGAATGGGAAAAAAAGTTAAAAAATAAATCAGAGTAATATTATAAGTATAAAAATGGAGTATAAAATTTATAAAAGTAAAAAAACAGGTTAATTAAAAAGTAAAAAACTTTTTATTAACCTGTTTTCAATTTTCTATATTGAGCCTAATAATGAAAAGATTAAGCAAATAGACCAAAGACGACAGAACCAAGTATTAACATCATTGCTCCACCAATTCTAGAAGAGATTTGAGCAAAAGAAATTAAAGACATTCTATCAGCAGCTCCAAGAACAGCTATATCTCCAGAACCGCCTCGATTTGCCATACATAATCCAGCAGTAATGGCCGCTTCAATTGGATGAAACTTCAAAGCTCTAGCTGCGGACATTATTGCAATTACAGCACCTAAAACAATGGCAATAGCTATAATTAAATTTGAAAGAGTAAAGGCATTAATAATTTCTTGCACATTAGTTCCAAATCCTACAGCTGCCATTAAAATCCAAATTGTAAATTTAGAGAAAAAAGTTTGCATTTTTTTTGCTCCAGCTTTTATTCTATCTGGTATAACATTTGAAATATTTAATAAAATTACAACAATAACTAAAAATGCTAATCTATGAATTTCAAAAGGAAGATTAAGGCTGCTCCAAAATACAGAACAAATATTTGCTATAATTGCAACTATTCCAGTAAAAAATAGAGCTGCTGCAAATTCTTGTTGTCCAACTTTTTCAGTTTCAGTTTTTTTAACTTCCTCTACTTTAGCAACTTTTGTAATCATTAATTCTCCATTTCCAGTAAGGTGAGGCTTCTTTTTTCCTAATTCTTTTAATAAAGCTCCAGTTAAAATTGCAATAACATTTGCAATGGTTAGAATTGAGATAGCAAAAGCAAACCAAGTTTTAGAATCTCCACCAGTTTTTTGTGCCCACATCTCAGCCATAGGAATTGCTCCAGCTCCTGTTCCACCACCCATTATAGGTAATACATAATTTATTATTATATCTAACGGTGTCTTATTAAATACTAAACCAGCAGTTATTCCACCAATTATAGCACCAAAAACACCAATTATAATTAAAGGAATATATCCAACAATTGATTTTAACAATGTTTTTCTATCTACAGTAAGGATAGAACCAACAATCAATGCTGGAATAAAAATTTCTAAAAAATTAACAGGGTTTTTACTATAAAAAATTTTAACAGAATCTAAAATATTTTTAGGGACTAAGTTATAACTTCCCATAACTGCAGACATAAAAAATACTAAAACAGTTCCGCCACCAATATATTCGTTCCAAATTGGTATTCTGTCCCCAATTTCACCAAAAAATATTCCAAAAACAGATAAAATAGCTAAAACTGTTAAGAAGTTAGCTCTAAAAAATCCACTTTCTTTTCCACCAAAAGGCAAATAGACTACAAATAATGTAACAAATAACATACCTAAAAATAGTGGTAATGTTAATCCACCCCATTTAAAATCCGTTGTATTAAATAGTTCTTTAAATCCCTGTTTCATAATAGACCTCCCCAAATTTGTATACAGTATACAGTATTATATATTTAGTTATAGACTATTTTCTTTGTTTTGTCAAATTAATAATTTAAATAAAAAAAAACCCATTAAAATATAAGTTTTTTTTAGTAATAAAGTTATGATTTTTTTTTAGTTTTTAAAATAAAATTCATTGAGTCGTTTAAATGTTTTTTGTTTAGCTTTAATGCATTTTCTAAATCCTTTTTTTTAATTAATGAAATTAATTCAAGGTGTTCATTAAGAGCGATTTTTCTTCTTTCTGCATCAACTATACTAAGCGATCTAAAGTTTATAATGAATGTGTTAAGATTTTGGATTAATTCAGATATTTTAGTTAATTTTGATAGATTATAAAATTCGTCATTAAACTCACCAAATAAAGAAATAATTTCTTTAGATTTATTATTTTCATTGATAATTTTTTTTGTTTTATCTAAAATTTTATCTATTTTAGATAGAATAATTGGATTTTTATCTATAATTTCTTCAATTAAAATACCTTCTAGTGCTATTCTAATTTTATATATCTCCTTAACTTCCTCTTCCAGAACCTCTTTTACATTAACACCACCTTTTCCATTGGGAGTGACAAAGCCTTCTAATTCAAGCATTCGAATAGCTTCTCTAATGGGAGTGCGACTAACATTAAATTTTTTAGCATAATCAAGTTCAACTATTTTTTCACCATTCTTTATAATTCCTGTTACTATTAAGTTTTTTAATTGTTCATAGACTTCACTACGAATCGATTTTTTCTTTTCAATAAACATCTATAACCTCCTTAAATCGGTGTCTTTATAATATTATACCCTTAAAAAGAGTTTAATACAATAAAAATAAACAAACTTTTCCATTGACAAATATAAAAAAAAAGAATATTATTAGATTGTATACAGTATACAGTTTTCTTTTTTAGATAAACTTTAACTAAATATTCAGTATAAGGAGAGTATGTCGTTGAACAAATTAAAAATAACAGAAACTTCACTTCGAGATGGACATCAATCTCTTATAGCTACAAGACTAAAAACTTCGGAGATTCTTCCAATACTGGAAACTATGGATAATGCCGGTTTTTATTCTTTAGAAGTTTGGGGTGGTGCAACTTTTGATGCTTGTATTAGATTTTTAAACGAGGATCCTTGGGAGCGATTACGTGAAATAAGAAAAAGAGTAAAAAAAACTAAACTTCAAATGTTATTAAGGGGACAAAATCTTCTAGGTTATCGACATTATAGTGACGATATTGTTGAAAAATTTGTTGAGAAATCTATAGCAAACGGAATAGATATAGTAAGAATTTTTGATGCCTTAAATGATATGAGAAATGTAAGAGTTGCAGCAAAAGCTGTTAAAAAATTTGGTGGACATTGTCAAATTGCCATTTCCTATACTATTAGTCCTTTTCATACTTTAGAATATTATAAGAAACTTGTAGAGGAAATTGTTGCTCTGGGAGCAGATTCAATTGTAATAAAAGACATGGCAGGGATTCTTCTACCAGAAGAAGGGTATAAACTTATAAAAGCAATAAAATCTGTAACAAGTCTTCCCTTGGAACTTCACACCCACTGTACAAGTGGTATAGCGAGCATGCTTTATTTACGCGCTATTGATGCTGGAATAGATATTTTGGATACTGCTATTTCAACATTTGCAGGTGGAACTTCTCAACCAGCAACAGAGTCTCTTGCAAGGACTCTTGCAGGAACTGAGATAGATCCAGGATTAAATATGACATTGCTAAAAGAATGTGCAGAATATTTTAAACCTATAAGAGAAAAATATATAAAAAATGGAATTTTGAATCCGCAAGCTTTTTTTGTAGAGCCAAGCATTTTGGAGTATCAATTACCTGGAGGAATGTTATCTAATCTTGTATCACAATTGACAGCTCAAAATTCAGTTGATAGATATGAGGAAGTTTTGAGAGAAATTCCAAGAGTCAGAGCAGATTTAGGTTATCCACCTCTAGTAACTCCATTGAGCCAAATGGTAGGAACACAATCTGTATTTAATGTTCTAGTGGGAGAACGATATAAAGTTGTTATTAAAGAAATAAAAGACTATACAAAAGGATTATATGGACTTTCTCCAGCTCCTATTTCAAACGAAATAAGAAAAAAAATAATAGAAGATGAAGAAGTATTTTCAGGGAGACCTGCAGACTTACTAGAACCTGAATTTTTAAATTTGAAAAAAGAAATTGGAAAATTAGCTCTTTCAGATGAAGATGTGCTTACTTATGCAATGTTTCCACAAATAGCTAAAGAGTATTTAGAAAAAAAATCTGTAGGTGGTAATGAAGAAAAGAATACGGTAAAGACTATAAATATAGTTTTTTAGTAGTAGAAGGAGAGTTGTAGATGAATAATATTATGTTTGATGGAACCCAAAGTATAACAATAGGTAATTCTATTTTTATAACAATTATTAGTATGAGTATTGTTTTTTTTGTATTATCTTTGATTTCTTTTACACTTTCATTTTTTAAATATATGCCTTTAGATGCTGTTGAAAGTAAAGTGAAAAAAGACAAAAAGACAAGTACTACCAGTGCTTATAAGGAAGAAAAAATTTTTGATTCAAGTAATATTAAAGATGATCGGATGCGAGCAGCTATAATTGTAGCAACTATTGAAGCTTCTAGTGAGACTGAAGAGGAAGTTTATATAAAAATAAAATCTGTTAAAGAACTAAATTAGGAGGAAAAAATGATTAAAACTTACAAAATAAAAATAGAAAATAAAATTTATGAGGTTGAAGTTGAAGCAATTACAGAGAAAGAGGGGAATATTTTATCCACTCCTGAAGTGTTAGCTCCTTCAAAAGAAGTGGGAGAAAATTTAAATGAAACAGTTGTGGAAGCTCCTATGCAAGGAGTAATTATAGATATTCTTGTGAAAATAGGAGATACAGTTGAAGCTGGAGAAACTCTTCTTACATTGGAAGCTATGAAAATGGAAAGTGCAATTGTTTCACCTATAAATGGAATTATATCTTCTATATCTGCAAATAAAGGTGAGACTGTTAATAGTGGAACAGTATTAATGTCAATAAAGTAATAGAAGGTATAAACTAATAAAAATAAAAAGGAGTTATTACATGGAACTTTTAACAACTCTTTACCAGACAACTGGTATTGCAATGCTTCAATATAATCAATTAATTATGATAGGGGTTGCACTTTTTTTGATTTTTTTGGCAATAAAAAAACAATATGAACCCTATCTTCTTTTGCCCATAGCATTTGGAATGTTACTTGTGAATCTTCCTTCACCATTGAATGAGGGAATAATGGAAAAAAATGGTTTGCTTCATTATTTATATCAAGGAGTAAAATTAGGAATATATCCGCCACTTATATTTTTAGCGATTGGTGCAAGTACAGATTTTGGCCCTTTAATTGCTAATCCCAAAAGTCTTTTACTAGGGGCAGCAGCTCAATTTGGAATTTTTGCAGCATTTATAGGGTCTGTTTTATTAGGCTTTAACGGAAATGAAGCGGCCTCTGTTGGTATTATTGGAGGAGCTGACGGACCCACTGCAATCTATTTGACTTCTAAACTTGCTCCACATATGTTGGGGCCCATAGCCGTTGCAGCATATTCTTATATGGCACTTGTACCTGTGATTCAACCACCAATTATAAAATTATTAACAACAAAAGAGGAACGTCAAATAAAAATGACACAACTTAGAAATGTTAGTAAAAAAGAAAAAATTATTTTTCCGTTGGTTGTAACAATAATTGTTGTTCTTTTGATTCCATCAGCTTCTCCTCTAATCGGGATGTTAATGTTAGGAAATTTAGCAAAAGAATGTGAACTTGTTCCGAAATTAGTGGAACATGTGAAAGGAGCAATGCTTTATACTATAACTATAATTTTAGGTGTTACAGTGGGAGCCACAGCCAATGCAGCAGATTTTTTAAATGTATCCACAATAAAAATTATTGTTCTTGGACTTTTAGCTTTCTCTTTAGGTACCTCAAG
>SAMEA5043675__coassemble_185_pt1 | contig 10967 bp, 9 predicted proteins | sample SAMEA5043675__metabat2_low_PE_002 | metagenome-assembled genome bin SAMEA5043675 (sample SAMEA5043675) | Gadus morhua
TTCAACATTTGAACTAGCGTCCAAATAAAAATTATCTTTCTCATCCACCCTTATTTCTACATTTGTACCTTTAAAATTTAAATTTTTTAATTTTAAATTCAATTTTTTCAACTTTTCATATTTTTCAATTTCTGAATAAGTCAAATTTCCTATATTCATATTAAGTTTTAAACCTTTTTTAGCATCATACATTAATAAAAATTCTCTTTTTTTTCCAAATAGTTCTATTTCACTTTTCAAATCAATAAGATGACCTTTAAAATTTACTATTCCTTTTCCATTTGTAAATTCTGCTTTATAAGGTTCATATTCTATAGCCAAATCCTTAAAATCTATTTTTCCAAATAATCCTTTTTCAGAAATTTTTAAATCTATATTGGCTAATCCTTTTTTGTATTCAAGTCCTTTAAGATAATAAGCATATTGAAGTAGAGAGGTATTTACTTCTAAATTTTGGGTTTTAATAGTCATATTGTATTTTTTATTATGCTCATCATAAGTATACTCAATTAAATTTTTATTTTTTTCACCCGCAAATTTAAGATCTATTCCTTTTTCAATAGAAAAATTTACATAACCATTTACGTTTTCTATTGTTTCCTCTATTTTAGTTTTATAACTTATATCTCGATATAGAGCTTTTGCATTAGTTACCTCTATTTTTGTAGATATAATCAAAGAACTAGAACCTCCATCTGTAAAAGCAGCTACAATATTTGTTTTTCCTTTAGATAATTCTATAAGTACTTTTGGCCCAGATACTTTAATCAATTCTAACCATGCTGCAAAAGAATTATTCAAATTATAATCTATTTCCACTACTGGAGCATCAATTAGTGTTTCTTTTTTATACTCTATAACTACATCTTTTATTAAAATTTTTCCTTTCTTATCAATAGGTGGTTCTATATAAATTTTTCCTATATTAAATGTAGGCTTTAAACTTATATTTAATATAGTTTCTACAGTTTTTACAAAGAAAAATTTAAAAGAAAGCAGTATAATCGTAAGAAGTGCAATAATAAATATCATTATTATCTTTTTTTTATTTTGCATAATTTTATTTTTCACTTCTTACCTCCTACTGTTAGTTAATATTTTTTTCTTTTTTTGGTTCTTATTATTTTTTAAAGTGGATTTTTTAGTGGTTTTCCTACTTTTCTAGGATACTTTTTATTAGTCATTTCCTCTTTTTCTATCAAAATAATTTTTCTTTTATCACCACAAAATGGTAATTCATCTATAGATTCACCTATTATTTTTGAACCCAAAAGTCTCAAAGCATTTTCTGCTTCTAGCTCTTCTCCTGTGTCTGGGCTTTTTTGTACTAAAAATCTTCCCTGAACTTTCAAAAAAGGTATCATATATTCTAAAATTGTAGGTAGTTTAGAAACCCCTCTACAAAGACCAATTGAAAAACTTTCTCTATTCTCCTCAGTAATAAATTCTTCTGCTCTAGCATTTACAACTTCCACATTTTTTAAATTTAATTCTTCTTTTACTATTTCTAAAAACTTTGTTTTTTTTCCAACAGAATCCATAAGAGTAAAATTGATATTTGGGTTACATATGGCTAAAACCATTCCTGGAAACCCTGCTCCTGTTCCTATATCTATTGCATTTTCATCACTATTTTTTATAAATTTTTGTAGTAGTATTGAATCTATAAAATGTTTTTCTAAAATTTCTTTTTCTTCTCTAATTGAAGTTAAATTAGTATGAAGATTATATTCCATCAAAATTTTTAAATACTTTAGTAATCTCTCTATTACTTCTTCAGAAAGCTCTACTTCAATTTTATTTATTCCTTTTTTTAAAAATTCTATCACTCTAACTCTCCTTCATCTTCAAATGAATTAATAGGACTTGAATATCTGCTGGTGTTACTCCTGATATTCGTGTTGCCTGCCCTATATTCATAGGACGTATCTTTTTCAACTTATCTTTTCCTTCTTTTGGAATACTACCAATAGAATCATAGTCTATATCTTTAGGAATTTTTTTATTTTCTAAACTTTTATGCTTTTCTATCATTTTTAAAGACCTTTCTATGTAACCAGAATATTTTACTTGAACTTCAATTTGATATTCTGTATCTTCACAAAAATTCTCCAATGTTAATCCTTCAATTAATTCAGAAATATATTTTATATCTTGATACTTAACTTCTGGTCTTTTCAAAATTTCAAACAGTGTCAAACCTGATTTAAGTTCTGTTTCTCCAACTCTTATCAGAACTTCATTCACTCTTGAGTTTCGACTACCAACGAAAGTTGTTTTTAACTTTTCTATAATTTCATGAACATTTTTTTCTTTTTCTAAAGTTTTCTCATATTCTTTTTTTTCTAATAAGCCAACTTCATATCCTATCTTTGATAGACGTAAATCTGCATTATCTTCTCTTAGGAGTAATCTATACTCACTTCGAGCTGTGAACATTCTATACGGTTCATTTGTTCCTTTGGATACTAAATCATCAATAAGTGTTCCAATGTATGAATCTGCTCTATCAAGGACAATAGGTTCCTTTCCTTGGATTTTTCTAGCAGCATTTATTCCAGCCATTAATCCTTGAACTGCTGCCTCTTCATATCCTGACGTTCCATTAATTTGTCCTGCTAAAAATAAATTTTCTATTTTTTTACTCTCTAGAGTATATGTTAATTCTTGGGGATCAACGTAATCATATTCAATAGCATATCCATAACGCATAATTCTAGCATTTTCTAGTCCATTTATCTCATGCAACATTTTATACTGAACATCTGGTGGCAAAGATGTTGAAAGACCACCTACATATACTTCATTTGTATCATATCCTTCCTTTTCTAAAAAAATATGATGTCTATCTTTATCCATATATCTAAAAATTTTATCTTCTATTGATGGACAATAACGTGGTCCTGTCCCTCCTATTGTCCCATTAAATAAAGGAGATCTATCCTTATTAGAAATAATAGTTTCATGGACTTGAGGATTAGTATATGTTATATAGCATGATATTGTTTTTCTATTACTCATCTCTTCCAATGTTGTTCTATTAGAAAATTTCAGTATTTTACTATCTCCAGGTTGTTCTTCAACTGCACTATAATTAATAGTTTTTGCATCTATTCTAGCAGGTGTCCCTGTCTTAAATCGTCCCAGATTTAGACCACCTTCCAAAAGAGATAATGATAATTCTTCAGAAGAAAGTTCTCCCATTCTTCCACCTTTTACTGTTTTTGAACCAATATGAATTAATCCTCGCATAAAAGTTCCAGTGGCTAAAATTACTGTTTTTGAATGATATTCCATACCCTCTTTTGTTCTAACCCCTATGGCTTTTTTACCCTCATATATAATCTCTGTAACTATTCCTTGAATAGGTTCCAAATTTTCAGTATTTTCAATCGTAATTTTCATTTCATTTTTATACATTTGCTTATCAGCTTGGGCTCTCAAAGATCTTACTGCTGGGCCTTTTTTCGTATTCAAAACTCTAACTTGAATACTGGTTTTATCTATATTTCTTGCCATTTCTCCACCAAGAGCATCTAATTCTTTCACTAGATGAGATTTTGCAGGTCCACCAATGGAAGGATTACAAGACATGGTACCTATATTATCCAAAGTTATACTAAAAATAGCTGTTTTCATCCCCATTCTTGCTCCAGACAACGCTGCTTCACATCCAGCATGACCAGTTCCAACTACTATTATATCAAAAACCTGCATATTTATTCACCTTCTTTATTTTAAATTTTCTAATATTTCAGCTGTCTTAGAATTAGTTATCATTACCAAGATATCACCTTTTTCAATTATTGTAAAAGCACTTGGATTAGCTTGGAAACTTTCATCCTCTTTCTTTATCCCAACAACAGTTGCATTATATGTTTTTCTAATTTCTGATTCTTCTAATGTTTTATCCCAGAAAATTGAGGCTGCTTTTATTTCCACTAATAAGAATTCAGATGAGAAACGAACATGCTCTATAAAATTAGGTTCCATAGCCATTTGTGCCACTCGACGCCCCATATATTCTTCTGGATAAATTACTTTATTAGCACCTATTTTTGCTAAAACTTTTCCGTGACTTTTCGACATAGCTTTTACTATAATTTTTTTTATTCCTAATTCTTTTAAATTTAAAGTAACCATAATACTTTCCTCAATAGCACCTATACATACAAATGCTACATCATAGTCTCCAGCTCCTAATTGTACCAAAGCTCCACTATCAGTTGCATCCACTGTAACTGCATTATCAACTATTTTTTGATTTATAGCTTCTTGAATTACTGTACCTCTATTATCTAATGCCAAAACCTCTTCATTTGATTCATATAAAGTTTGTGCAACACTACTTCCAAATCTTCCTAAACCTACTACTAAATATTGCTTCACATTTCCTCCTCTATGCTATCCTACTAATATATTTTCTTTCGGGTATTCATATTCCTCTTTTTTCTTACTCTCACCAATTGCAAGAGCAAAAGTTAATGGACCTAAACGACCTACAAACATTGTAATGATTATTAGCACCTTGGAAAACCAATGTAAATCTGGAGTTATTCCCAATGTCAATCCTACTGTTGCAAAAGCTGATATTACTTCAAATATTACTTTTTCAAAATCAAATGATTCTATTGTTAAAATTATTATAGTAATTATACTTATATATAGTATACTTAAAAATAATACAGATACTGCTCTATTTATTATCTCCCATCCTATTCGTCTATTGAATAGTTCTGTTTGCTTTCTTCCCTTTACTACTCCAATTACATAGAAAGCAATTACACCTATTGTTGTAGTCTTTATTCCTCCACCTGCTGAACCTGGAGATGCTCCTATAAACATTAAAATCAAGAATAAAAAGACTGTTCCTGATTCAAGATTAGCTAAAGGTACTGTATTAAATCCAGCTGTTCTTGTTGTTACACTTTGAAAAAATGAAACAGTCAACTTCTCTAAGAACCCCATATCACCAATTGAAGATGGATTGTTGTATTCCATTAAAAGAAATAAAACTGTTCCACCAAAAGTTAATATTATTGATATAAGGATAGCTAATTTTGAAGTTAAGTTGAAACGATTAATATCTTTTCTTATTACTGTTACAAAAGAAGTTATTACTGCAAAACCTATTCCACCTAATATAATTAAATATGAAATTGTTAAATTAAGCATTATATTTTGAGAAAACCCCTCTAAACCATTGGTAAAAAGAGAAAAACCTGCATTACAGAATGCAGAAATAGAGTGAAAAACTCCATAAAACAATGCCTTCTGAAAAGAAAAATTTAGCTCTTTCATAAAAATATAAGTTAATAATATTCCTCCTATACTTTCTATAAAAACAACAGTGTAAACTATTTTTTTTAAGAAAGAACTTATTTCCTCACTATCATCAGCATTTCTTTCATCTTTTAAAACAACTCTATCCTCATAAGTCATTCTTTTCCCTGCAATTACAAATATTAAGGACGAAAATGTCATAACTCCTAATCCACCCAATTGAATAAATATAAGAATAACCATTTGTCCAGCCGGGGTAAACACTTTACTTACGTCCACAACTGAGAGTCCCGTCACACAAATTGCAGATGTTATTATAAAAAGAGACTCTAATAAATTTAGTGTCTCACCCTCTTGCAATGCAAATGGTAGCATCAAAACAAAACTTCCTATAATTGTTGAGGATAAAAAACCTAATATCATCTTCCTTGATGAAGATAAATTATCAATCCATTCTTTAATTGTTTTTATATTCATAAAAGCTCCTATTTTTTTGTTAAATTCTTCTAATATTATACCCTATTTTAGGTTTTCTTTCAAGGAAAATAGAAGTTCTCGAAAAAAGTACAACTATATCATTCTATTTTCCACTCTTTTCTTTTCTAATATTTAATTTTTAATAAAAAAAAAGTATTTGTCCCTTGGGATACAAACACTTTTTTAGTCATCTAAAATATTATTTTTATTTCAACATTCTTTTTTTTAATTTATAGATAACTTTTTTTTCAAAACTTTTCATAAGAATCATGATTATTAAAACCAATAACACAGACATTATTGTCAAAACTATAAATCCATACCCTATTGCTAGACCAATACAAGCAGAAATCCAAAGTATAGCTGCAGTTGTTATTCCATGAACTTTATCTTTAGCATAAATTATACTTCCACCGCCAATAAAACCAACTCCAGAAATAACTTGAGCACTCAATCTTGTTGTATCAAATTTTAAAACTTGAGACATTGCACTATTCTCAAGAATTAATTTAACTTCACGAGCTAGCATTTCCTCTTGTATTAAGGCTACAATTGTAGCCCCTAAGCAGACTAAAGTTATCGTTATAAATCCAGCTGATTTACTTCTCAACTCTCTCTCCAAACCAATAGCCCCACCTACTAAAGCAGAAATTAATAATCTCATTACCAAATCAGTTATTTCCATTCTTTACACAACCCTTTTTTATTTTTCTAAAAATTTTACTCCTGTGTCAGGAAAATCAGTAAAAATACCTGTTGAACCAGCTTTATTTAAAACAGCATCGTACATCTCATCAACATTTTTAAAAATATTAGATAATGCATCTTTTCTTACTGTATATGGATGTAATTCTAATTTTTCTTTAAGGATATAAGAACCTAATGATGTTATTTTTATATCATTTATTTTAGAATTCTTCTCATCTATTAACATATACCAAGCCGGACCCATTCCATCAGCATATTTTGATATTTCTTTGATTCCTTTCTCTGTAAACATCCAATCATAACTATAATTTATCCATTCATTTTTTTGATTTTTCTCTTGTGTTTCTTTCCAATCTGTATAAGCTACAAGTTGAACTAATTTTATATCCATCCCTAACTGTGGTAATAGCTCTGTCTTAACTCTTTTCAATTCATTATAATCAAATGTTTGAAAATATACTAAATCAGCTCTAGTTGTATACCCATATTTTTTCAAAACTTTTAATGCTTCCATAGCAATATCTTTTCCCTCTTGATGATGTAACCATGGAGCTTTTATTTCTGGATATATACCTATTTTTTTACCTGTTGTCTTTTCTAATCCTTGAATAAATTCTAATTCTTCTTCAAAAGTATGAATTTTAAAATTTGATTTCCAAAGAGGAAATCTCTCCGGATATACTAAAACTTGCTTTCCAGCTACTATTTTAAAATTTTCAGTCATTTCAAGTGTTCTAATCTCATCTAAAGTGAAATCTATAACATAATATCTACCATCTTTTCTAGCTCTTGACGGATACTTTGTAGCAACATCTGTCAATTGGTCTAGAAAATGGTCATGAATTACTATTAATTTATTATCTTTAGTCATTGCAAGGTCTTGTTCCAAATAGTCCGCCCCCTGTGCAAAAGCTAACGCTTTAGACTCAAGTGTATGCTCTGGTAAATAACCACTTGCACCTCTATGAGCTATGACAATTTTTTTAGGTTTCCCTTCCATGCTAACACATCCTATCGCTAATAATGGTAAAATCAAACAAAATAAAAAATTTCTTTTTAACATTTTATCCTCCTCATTACGGTGTTGAATACAATAAGTTTGGTAAGAATAGAGTTAGAGTTTCAGAATAAGTAACTATTCCTAGTACAATTAATAATGCAATTATAAATGGTATAATTTCTTTTAAGAAATCATTGAGTTCCACGCCGACAATGGTACAGGTCGTAAACATCATGGATCCAAACGGAGGAGTTATCCCTCCAATCATAATATTAACAATTATGATAACACCAAAATGAATAGGATCTATTCCTATATTTTTAACTGCTGGAACAAGAAGTGGGGCTAATATTACAAGAGCTGCTCCCCCTTCTAAAAACATCCCTACAAATAATAATAGTAAATTAATTATTAATAATAATACTATTCTATTATCAGTAAAACCAACTAAAAAATTAGTAATAATTTGTGGAATTCTTTCTAAAGTTAGATAATATCCAAAAACTTTTGCACCTATTATCAATATCATTACAGAACCTGTTCCATATACAGTATCTTTTAATATAATTGGAATATGGCTCCATTTAAGTGTCTTATAAATAAATGCACCAACTACAAAACAAAAAAGTACTGCTACTCCCCCTGCTTCAGTTGGAGTAAATACTCCAAATCTCATTCCAAGTATGATTCCAAAAGGAATTAAAAGTGCCCATATTGATTCTTTAGCTTGTAATAAAATTTCTTTCATTGTAGCTCTTTTCTCTCGTGTGGGTAAATACCCTCTTTTCTTAGAAATAATACGAACTACCAACATTAAAGCTACTGTCATCAATATTCCTGGCGTATATCCTGCCATAAACATTTTTGCTACTGATACATTGGCAATCAATGCATAAATAATCAAGTTTGTTCCTGGAGGAATAACCGGACTTATTGATGAAGAGGCTGCTGTTACTGCTGCAGAGAATGATTTGGAATAATTTCTTTTCACCATTTCTGGAACAAGTATTTTAGACTGCATTGCAGCATCTGCATTTGCGGAACCTGAAATACCACCCATCATAGCACTAAGAAGGACATTAACTTGGGCTAATCCCCCTTTCATATGACCTGTTAAAACCTCAGCCATTTTCATTAAACTTGAACTAATCCCAGAAAAATTCATTACAGAGCCTACCATTATAAAGAAAGGTACGGCTAAATAAGGAAAAGATTCTACAGAAGTTACAAAGTTTTGAATTACATTATTAACTGGTATTGCATCATTTTGAAATATAAAATAATACAACGAAGATCCTATTAGAGCAAAAGCAATAGGAATATTTAAAAAGAATAAAACAAATAATATTATTACAGGTATTAGAGATTCCACTATATCACCACTTCACTTTTTTTTTCATTTTCTAAATCTTTATAATTAATAATATCGCTTACTAAGAATCCAACTGAATATAAAGCCATTAATCCAAAAGAAATAGCCAACGAACTATTTATGTATACATACGATATTTCAAGAGCAGAAGTTATTTTATCTGAATCTATTGTATATCTAAAACTTAAATACGCCATGGTAAAAGTCAGCACTATTAATAAAATGTCTGTCAATAATCTAAGAATTTTTTTTCCTTGTAAAGGTAATATCTTGGTTAATGCATCCACTCCAATAAGATTTTTTTTTCTGTAGCCTGCTGTAGCACCTAAATATACTGTCCAAATAAAGCAACCAACAGAAGCCTCTTCTATCCAAGAAAATTGTATTTTTACAAAATATCTAAGAAAGACATTTACTATAACCAATATAACGGTTACACTTATAAAAAAGCTTCCTACTACTGCTTCCAATTCATTTTTTTGCGCCATTTCTCCCCCTTAACAATACACTGATTAACTATAAATGGTTTTTTGGTTCTTTTATTTTTTTGCTTCTCTTATTTTTTTTAATTCTTTTGTAATTTCATCATATATACCTGGAGTCCATTTAGGAAACTTTGAAAATACATCTACAATTGCAGTATTAAAAGCTTCAGTATCAACTTCGTTAAACTTAACTCCATATCCTTCTAATTGTTTTCTATATTCTTCTTCTAATTTAACTGTTTCTCCTGTGTTATATAGTGCACCTTTATCAAACTCTTCTTGAATTATAGTTTTTTCTTCCTCAGTTAAAGTATTCCATACTTTTGTTGAAATAACTATTCCAGATACCCCTAAAAGGTGATTTGTTAATGAAATTTGCTTTCTAACTTCATATATTTTTGTTCCATATATACTCATAAGAGAACCTTCTAAACCATCAACAACCTTTTGCTGAATTCCACTATATACTTCTGTAAAAGGTAATGGTGTAGGGTTTGCTCCCATAGCTTCCAATGTAAGCATATATAACTGACTATTAGGAACTCTTATTTTTAGTCCTTTCATATCAGCAGGTACTTTTATTTCTTTTCCTGTTAACATACTTCTAAATCCAAAAAGATAATCTAGAGATAATACTTTTATTCCTTTTGCTTCTGCATCAGAATTTAATTTTTTTACTAATTCACTTTTAGTCATTGCCAAATATTCGTCAAATGTTTTGTATAACATTGGTCCTACTATTGCATTATAATCAGGAACATAATCTCCTAAAAAATTCAAACCATCAACAGAAATCCAATTGGCACCTGTTACAACTTGTTCCATACTATCTTTTCCTATTGGTAATTGTCCTCCTGTAAAGACTTGAATTTCAACTTTCCCTTCTAATCTTTCATTAATTTTATTAGCTACTATATGCAACGTTTTTGCACTTTGCTCTTCTTCTACAAATTTAGTACTCAATTTAATTACTTTTTTCTCTACTTTTTTCTCACCTGTTGCTGTAGTTTTTTCTTTACTACCACAAGCAGTTAAAAATACACCTAACAATACCACCGATAGTACTTTCATTAATTTTTTCATTTTTCCCCTCCACTTTTTTATGAATAAAATTAAAATTTCATCTAGCTTTAGATTACAGTTTTTTTCTATTTTTGTCAATAAGATTTCATTATGTTATTATATTTGTTTTCCAACTTTATTATTTTTTCCTTAAATCAACAAAGTAAAAAAGCTCTAATAGTTTTATTCTATTAGAGCTTTTATTTATTTTCTATAATAAATCATTTTATTCGGGTTAAATTTGGTGCGAGAGAAGGGACTTGAACCCTTACGTCGAAACGCCAGATCCTAAGTCTGGTGCGTCTGCCAATTCCGCCACCCTCGCAAAAATGGTGCCTTGTGTCGGAATCGAACCAACCACCTACTGATTACAAGTCAGTTGCTCTACCATATGAGCTAACAAGGCAAGTCTAAATATTTTATGGTGGTCACAACAGGACTTGAACCTGTGACCCCCTGCTTGTAAGGCAGGTGCTCTCCCAACTGAGCTATGCGACCTTTTTTTGGTACCCCGTAGGGGAATTGAACCCCTGTCTACAGAGTGAAAATCTATTGTCCTTACCACTGAACGAACGGGGCA
>SAMEA5043675__coassemble_187_pt1 | contig 10892 bp, 9 predicted proteins | sample SAMEA5043675__metabat2_low_PE_002 | metagenome-assembled genome bin SAMEA5043675 (sample SAMEA5043675) | Gadus morhua
ATGAGAATAGTATAAATAGTGGTAATGAAGCTAGAATTATTCTCTATACTTCTTTTGGAGAAAATGATGGTCCTATTATTTCACTCAATATCAAAGGAATTAGTTCTTCTGATTTATCCACTTATCTTGATGAGGAATATAATATTATAACTCGTTCTGGACTCCACTGTGCTCCACTTCTCCACCAAGAATTAAAAACAGATCTTACAGGAGCAACAAGATTTTCTTTTGGATATTTCAATACTATTGATGAAATACTATACGCCATTGATGCTTTACAAAAAATAGTTATTCAATCTTAATTTTTATACATAAAATTTAATCAAAGGAGATGAATTAATGAAAAAACAATTATTAGAACAGTTTGAAAGCCTTCGTCCTGCCCTTATTAATGCAATTAAAGAAACAGTAGCATTTCCAAGTGTTTTAGATGAAAATGCCACTGATACTCCATTTGGAAAAGAAATAGATGATTGCCTTAAACATACTCTTAAAATGTGTGACTCTCTTGGTTTTAATACTTTCTATAATGAAGAAGGATATTATGGATATGCAGAGATAGGTTCAGGTAAAGAAATGTTAGCTATTCTTGGGCATCTTGATGTTGTTCCTGCTGGAGACTTGAATAAATGGGATTCCAATCCTTTTGAAGTATTAGAAAAAGATAACAAATTATTTGGGCGTGGTACTCAAGATGATAAAGGACCTACTTTAATCGCTCTCTATGCAGTAAAAGCTCTTATGGACACTGGTGTTACTTTTAATCGAAGAATAAGATTTATTTTTGGTACTGATGAGGAAAATTTATGGAGAGGCATCAATAAATACATGGAAAATGAAGAAATTCCTACTATGGGCTTTACACCAGATTCTAAATTTCCATTAATCTATGCTGAAAAAGGATTATTACAATTTACTTTTGTAGGAGAGGGAGAACCTCTTATTTTAAAAGGGGGAGATTCATATAATGCTGTCCCTGATCTTATAACTTATACTTCAAAAGATATTCCTGTAATTGAAAAAGAATTAAAAAAAATAAATGGAACTTTTGATACAAAAGATAATATTATTACTGTTTTTGGAAAATCAGTTCATGCAGCGTCGGGAGAAGATGGAATTAATGCTATTAAAAAACTTATGATAGCTATTTCTAATACTGGTCTTTCTACTCCTTCTCTTAACTTTGTTTCAGAGTACCTTGGAGAGGATCCATATGCTGAAAAAATATTTGGACAATTAGAAGATGAAATGTCTGGTAAATTAAAGTTTAATTTAGGAAAAGTTGATATAAATAATGAAAAATCAATTTTACACTTTGATGTTAGAATTCCTGTTTCTTTTTCAAAAGAGGAAATTGTTGAAAAACTTGAAATAATAGCTAGTAAATTTGGCTTTAAATATGAAGAAAGAGATTTTTTAAAATCTCTCTATGTCCCTCTTGATAATTTACTTATAAAAAGTTTAATCAAAGTTTATGAAGAGGAAACTGATTTTGATTCTACCCCTTTATCTTCTGGTGGAGCAACATATGCACGTTCTATGGAGAATTGTGTGGCTTTTGGTCCTGTTTTCCCAGATAGTAAAAAAACAGAACATCAACCTAATGAAAATTTATCACTAAAAGACTTAGATAGAGCATTTATTATTTATGGTAAAGCAGTCTATGAGTTAACTCGTTAATATAAAAAAAGCCTTACCAGTAAATTCTGGCAAGGCTTTTTTTATTACTATTTTTTAAAAATGAAATTTTCCTTTTGGACCTTTCATACCTGCAAGTGCTGACATATTAGGCATTTTTCCTCCTGAAAACATTTTCATCATGGCTTTCATTTGGTCAAACTGTTTTAAAAGTTTATTAATATCAGAAACTTCTACACCACTACCTTTAGCTACTCTTATTTTTCTATTTGCTTTCAGTATTTCAGGTTTTTTTCTTTCCTCTTTAGTCATGGATTGTATCATAACTACAACTTTTTTCATTTCTTTTTCTGCTGGTGAAATATCTCCAATATCACTCATACCTGGTATCATTTTCATAATATTTTTCAATGGTCCCATTTTCTTTACCATATTCAGCATTTTTAAATAATCCTCTAAATCAAACTTTTGACTTTTAATCTTATCTTCCAATGATTTAGCATCATCTTCATTTATATTTTCTTGAGCTCTCTCTACAAGAGATATTACATCTCCCATTCCAAGTATTCTAGAAGCCAGTCTTTCTGGGTGAAATAGTTCAATATCATTAATAGTTTCACCTGTTCCAATAAATTTTATTGGTTTTCCTACAACAGATTTTATAGATAGAGCAGAACCTCCACGAGCGTCACCATCTAGTTTAGTAAGAACAACCCCGTCAATACTTATGGCTTCATTAAAAGATTGAGCTAAATTGACTGCATCTTGCCCTATCATTGCATCTACCACTAACATTATTTCATGAGGTTTAGCTACTTTCTTTATCTCTTTCAATTCATCCATTAATTTTTCATCAATATGTAATCGACCAGCAGTATCTAAAATTATATATGTAGCATTCTCTAATTTCCCAGCTTCTATAGAGTTTTTACAAATTTCTACTGGATCATTACTATTTTCCTCGGCATATACAGAAACTCCTATATTTTTTCCAAGTACTTGTAATTGTTTAATTGCAGCTGGTCTATATACATCTGCTGCTACTAAATATGGAACTTCACCTTGTTTCTTTAAATAATTTGCCAATTTACCTGCAAAAGTTGTTTTTCCAGCTCCTTGTAATCCAGTCAGCATAATAACAGTAGGATTTCTAGGAGATTTTGTTAATCTTGAGTTTGTACCACCTAGCAACTCTACTAGCTCATCATTTACTATTTTTATAAACTGTTGACCTGGATTTACTCCTGTTAAAACATTCTCACCAAGGGAATTCTCCAAAATCTTATTTGTAAAATCACGAACAACTTTATAATTTACATCTGCTTCAAGAAGAGATATTTTTACTTCTTTTAGTGCTTCTTTTACATTTTCTTCACTTAATTTTCCATGTCCTCTTACTTTCTTCATTATATTTTGAAATCTACTTCCTAAATTTTCTAGCATTTTTCACCTCTTAGAACATTTTTTCTATAATTTTATCAATATTTTCCACTGTTATATTCTTTTTTAAAATTTGAAGTTCTTTTTCTATCAAACATTCTTTTTGATAAAAACCTATTTTTTCTTCATATTCATAAAGTATTTTTGTTCCTCTCTTTATATTATCATGTACTGCCTGTCTTGTTACATTATATTTTTTAGCTATTTCAGAAAGACTCATATCATCTTCCAAATGCTCTATCAAGTAATCACGTTGTTTATCACTAAGCAATTTTTTATAATAATTGAGAAGAGTAGAAACTTCTGTTAATTCTGTTAACTCCATAATTTTACTATTCTCCTTTCAAATTTTTATAAAAAAAGACAACCATTGCTAGTTGTCCTAAATTTCGACTATTTCTTTTTTGCAGCTTCGAATTTAGCCCATACTCCAGCTTTATCTAATAATGATTTTACCGTTCTAGTTGGTTGTGCTCCATTCATTAAGTGCTTGATAATTTCCTCTTCTTTTAAAACTACTCTTGAATCCTCTAATGGAAAGTAGTTTCCTAAGTAAGATATTGCTTTTCCATCTCTTTTTGATAAAGCTTCCATAGCAACTATTCTATATGAAGGTCTTTTTGTACTTCCTAATCTTGTTAATCTTAATTTCAACATTGTTAAATCACTCCTATTTCTTTATTTTTAATTACTATATTAGTATATAATATATTCTTTTTTCTGTCAAGTGTTTTTTCTTTACATGTTTTAAAAACTAATCTCTTTTTCCACCAACAATTCTCAATACATATACAAATAAATTTATGAAATCTAAATAAAGCATTAATGCTCCCATAATTCCATATTTTTCCATTGTGTCACCATTTTCATCTTCATCTTCTGAAATGCTTAATGCTAATTTTTTTATTCTATTAACATCATATGCAATTAGAACAGAAAATAATACTACACCAAAAACTGAAATCATCCAATATAGTGCTGGAACTCCTAAAAACATATTAAGTAAGCTCAATATAATCATTGTGATTAATGCACCTTTTAATATATTTCCATATTTACTTAAATCTTCATGTGTTGTATATCCATAAAGTGCCATTACTAAAAATAATGTTGAGGTTATTGCTAAAGCATATAGTAATATCCCTATTGGAAAAATCATAGTAAATAGTGAAAATACAAATCCATTTAAAAGAGCATAACCAAAAAATAATATTTTACAAGTTCCGATAGATAGTTTTTCTAATCTTGCACTTAAATATATTACTACTACTAATTCAGCTATTAGTAATGGTAAATAAGCTGTTTGGATCATTTGTAGCATCTTAACATTATTTGTTGCTAGAATAAAAGCTGGAACTGAAATAGTTACTAATAATCCTATAAACATATTTAAAAACGACTTTCTAAGTAATCCATTTGTTGCTACAATATCTACATCCTCTCTGTACATTTTTTCCTCCTAATAATTTCTTTTTGTTTAAATTTTTTTTATTTTTTCCTTAATTTCAAGTGCTTTAGTAGGATTTCCTTTTCCTGAAATTCCAACAACACCTCCATCTATTTCTAAAACTGTACAAAATCTTGCATTCATTTCTTCTTTAGAAGTAATATTATTTACTAAAACATTCAATTTTTCTGCTATCTCCACTATTTGTAAATTAGTTTCTTTAGAACTTGTGGCAGCAACAATAAAAAAGTATTTTGTTGTTGCTGGACTTAATAAAATATCACTCTTCTCAAACTCTTTCTCTACATAATTTGAACAAATACTTTTGATTTCATCACTTATAACTTTGCTTACAACAGTTATATTTGCTCCATATTCAATTAGTGTTTGAATTTTTCTTTTTGCAATTTTTCCACCACCAATAACTAAGCACTCTTTTCCATTTAAATTTAGAAATATTGGAAGGTATTTTTTTTCTACCACAATTTCTCCTTTTTTAAAATCAATATTTTTCTATATTTCCCCTAATCTTTCTAGTTTTTTTTCATATCTAAAGATATTTTTTCAAATGCTAGATCTATAATTTTTACTGTTTCATCTAAATCCTCATATGTATGTGCACTTGAAATAAAATGTGCTTCATATTTAGAAGGTGGTGCCACAACGCCATTATCCAAAAGAGTATTAAAATATAAAGAATAATGAGATGTGTTTGACTCTATTGAATCTTTAAGAGTCACAACTTCATTTTTTTCAGTAAAAAATATAGTAAATAGTGAACCTATTTTATTAATACAAATAGGAACTTCATGTTTTATAGATAATTTTACCACCTTTTCTACCAAATAATCAACTTTTTTTTCTAATTCCTTATAAAACACTTCTTTTTTATTAATAAGATGAGTTAATACTGCTATTCCAGCTGAAACAGCAATAGGATTTCCTGATAGTGTTCCTGCATGATATACACGACCAATAGGAGCTATCATCTCCATAATTTCTCTTCTTCCACCAAATGCTCCTACAGGATATCCTCCACCAATTATTTTTCCAAGTGTTGTAATATCTGGGGTAATTTCAAAAATTTCTTGTGCACCTCCCAGTGCTAAACGAAATCCTGATATTACTTCATCAAATATTAAAAGTGTTCCATATTTTGTACACACCTCTCTAAGTTCTTTTAAAAATTCTTTTTTAGTATTGATAAGTCCCATATTAGCAGGTATTGGCTCTATAATTACACAAGCTACATTTTCCTTTTCCAAAAGTTTTATAACAGATTTTATATCTCCAAAATCTGTGACTAGAGTATCTTTTAATACCCCGTCTGTTATTCCATTACTATCTTGATATCCATCAGTAAGTAATCCCGATCCTGAACTAACTAGTAATGAATCTGAATGTCCATGGTAGCACCCATGAAATTTTAATATTTTATTTCTTCCTGTAAATCCTCTAGCAACTCTTACAGCTGCCATGGTTGCTTCAGTACCTGAAGTTGTAAATCTTACCATATCCATAGATGGATAGCATTTTATCACTAATTCAGCAAGTTCTATCTCTCTTTTAGTAGGTAACCCAAAAGAACTACCTAGTTCCAAAGATTCTTTAACAGCTTTGTTTACTTCTGGATGATTATGCCCTAAAATAAGTGGACCCCAAGAACATATGTAGTCTATATATGTATTATTATCTTCATCAGTAACTTTTGATTCTTTCCCACTTTTTATAAAAATTGGAAAAGTTCTATCTACTGAATGAAAAGCTCTTACTGGACTATTTACTCCTCCAGGTATAACTTTTTTTCCAACCTCATATATTTTTTCTGATTTTTCATATCTCATTCTTATCACCCCTAATCCATTTTGCAATATCTTTAGCATGATACGTTATTATTATATTGGCTCCTGCTCTCTTCATTGCATACATATTTTCCATAACTACTTTCTTTTCATCAATCCAACCATTTATAGCTGCGGCTTTAACCATGGAATATTCACCACTTACATTATATACAGCAATAGGTAAGTTTACTTTTTCAGAAATACCTTTAACTACATCTAAATATGGCATACCTGGTTTTACCATTATTATATCTGCTCCTTCCTCTACATCATTTTCAGCTTCAATTAAATATTCTTTATTATTTCTAAAATCCATCTGATAGGTTTTTCTATCTCCAAAACTTGGTGCAGAATCTGCCGCTTCTCTAAAAGGACCATAATAACTAGACGAATATTTTACACTATATGACATTATTGGAGTGTTATAATATCCCTCACTATCAAGTGCACTTCGAATACTCTTTATTCTCCCATCCATACTATCTGATGGTGCAACTATATCCGCTCCTGCCCTTACATGAGATAGGGCAATTTTAGATAAATACTCAAGAGTTACATCATTATCAACAATATCTTTATTTAATATTCCACAATGTCCATGAGAGGTAAATTCACACATGCACACATCTGTTACCACTATAAATTCTGGGAACTCTCTCTTTATGTATCTTACTGCCTCTTGTACAATCCCTTCCTCATTATATGCTTCACTACCTACTGAATCTTTTTTATTAGGAATTCCAAAAATCAAAAGAGAACTTATCCCTAAATCTTTTAGCTCTTCTAATTCAGGTTTTAATCTATCTATTGAAAATCTATATTGTCCTGGCATAGAAGAAATTTCTGTATAAATATTTGTCCCTTCTTCAATAAAAAGAGGATAAATCATTTCATCTAAAGAAAATTTAACATTTGATACTAAATTTCTTATTTTTTCTGAACTTCTTAATCTCCTACCTCTTTTAAACATATTATTTATCTCCTTTAATAATATCTATAATTCCTTGTGTATCATATTTTTCAGCTTCTAAAGCAACTTCAAATCCTAATTCTCTCATAGTTTCACTAGTTACTGGACCAATCGATACCATTTTTTTGTTTTTTACTAAATTTGTTTTTCCTTCAATTGCTTCATAGAAGCTTCCAACAGTTGAAGAACTTAAAAATGTTAAATATTCAACTTTCTCGATTATTTCAACTATTTCCTCTTTTGGAACTGTCTTTTTTTTAGTGTGATATGCTATAAATTTAACAAATTCTCTATTATGTTGTTCAGTCCACTTTTCTTCATCACCTGGAGAAATATCTGATGATATTACAAGAACTTTTTCCTCTTTTTTAGTAAAGAAAGTCACATCTTCCACTAATTTTTCCATAGTATATTCTTTTGGCATAAAATCAGGTGTTATTTTATATGATTCTAACACTTCTCTTGTTTTAGCTCCAACAACTCCTATTTTCATTTGTCCTAATTTTCTAATATCATCTAATTTTTCCATAAAAAACTTTACACCATTAGGAGAATTAAAAAGTAAAGCTGAATATTCCTCTAAATTTTCTGTTAATTCATTATCACTGACAACAATATCAAGTAGTGGACATTCTATTGTTTCTCCACCTAATTTTCTTATATTATCACTTAATTCACTCATCTGATCTTGATTTCTAGTCACTAATATTTTTTTCCCAAATAAAGGCATTTTTTTTACCCATGAAAACTTATCAGCAAATTTAACTACTTCTCCAATTATAATTATTGCTGGTGGTTCTATCTCTTTTTTCTCACTTAATTCAACAATGTTTTCTAGTGTTCCCACTGTTACTCTTTGATCAGCAGTAGTTCCTTTTTCTATTATTGCAATAGGTGTTGTCATTGATTTTCCATTATCAATTAAATCTTTTACTATTATCTCTAAGTTTTTTATTCCCATTAAAAATATCAGAGTTCCTTCTAATTTTGCTATTACTTCAAAGTTATGCCATTTTCCATTTTCTTTAGTATGACCTGTGAAAACATGAAAAGAATCTGCAACTCCTCTATGTGTTACAGGAATTCCTGCATATTCTGGAACTGCAATACTTGAACTTATCCCTGGAACCATTTCATACTCTATACCGTGACTATTTAATGCTTCTAATTCTTCTCCACCTCTACCAAAAACAAAAGAATCTCCACCTTTAACACGAGCAACATTTTTTCCTTCCATTGCTTTTTCTATAATCGTTCTATTGATTTCTTCTTGAATTACTCCACCTTCTGTATTTCCTTTTCCTAAATAAATCAATTCTGCATCTTCTTTGGCAAAATTTAAAATTCTACTATCTATCAAACGATCATAGATAATACAATCTACTTCTTCAATAATTCTCTTTCCTTTAAGGGTTAGTAAATCTACATTTCCACACCCTGCTCCTATCATATATACTTTTCCTTTACTAAAATTAGCAATTTGTTTTTTTATCTTTTCAGATAATTTTACTGCCAACTCTATCCCTTCAGTTAAATATCCTTCAATTTCATCTTCAAATAATGTCCCTTCGTGGAAATAGTTTCCTTTTAATATTATTCTATCACCAAATAATTTTCCACTACATCCCATTGGAGTATGACAACCACCATCAAATATTCTTGAAAATTCTCTTTCTATTTTAACTGTTTCTTCAACTTCACTATTATTTATAGTAGATAAAATCTCTCTAACTTCTGAATCATTTTCTCTACATTGAATATACAATGCTCCCTGTGCTGGTGCTGGCATAATTTCATCTATCTCTAAGATTTGCGTTATTCTATTTGCAAGTCCTACACGAATAAGACCTGCACTTGCAAGAATAATACCATCATATAATCCTTCATCTAATTTTCTTAATCTAGTATGTATGTTTCCTCTAAGTTGCTCTATAACTAAATCTGGTCTTAAACACTTTAATCCCATAGTTCGTCTAAGAGAGCTTGTACCTATTCTTGACCCACTAGGAAGCTCTGATATACTTCTACCTGAAATTGTTATAAGGGCATCTCTATTATCTTCACGATCTGGTACAGCACCACATATAAGCCCTTCTGGAGACACCATTGGCATATCTTTCATAGAATGAACTGCTATATCAATTTTTCCATCTAATAGTTCTTCCTCTATCTCCTTTGTAAAAAAACTTTTTAAAGATTCATCACTATTATTCCAATTACTTTTTTGGTCTGTATCTCCACTTGTAACAATTACTTTTATTTCTACTTCCAATTCAGGAAACTTTTCTATTAATTTCTCTTTCATAGTTTCACTTTGAGCTAATGCTAAAATACTTCCTCTACTACCTATTATCATATTTTTTTTCATTTTCTTCTCCTTACCTCAAATAATTAAATTATTTTATATCATATCATATTTTCAATTTTAATATGAATTTCCTCTAAATATAATTTTAAACATTTTTATTCAAAAAATTCTTCTAATTTATTAATTAATTTTAAATTTTCTTTTCTTCCCAGTATACACACTCTAAAAAAATTTTTATCTGTTTTAAAAAAATTACTGGCATCTCGAATTATTATCCCATTTTTAAGCATAAATTTATATAACTCTTCTGAAGTTTTCTTATTTTCTAAGATTTCACATAAAATAAAATTACTTTTACTATCATAAACTTTTATCTCTGAAATTTTTTTCATTTTTTTTCTTAATATATCAAAATTTCTTCTTATTTTTTTCTTACTTTCCTCTATATAATCCACATCTTTAAACATAACTTCACCCATAATAGTTGCACAAATATTTATATTCCATAAATTAGAGGAATTTTTCATTTTTTCAAATTCTTCACTTTTCCCTAAGATTCCATACCCCAACCTTATCCCAGGTGTAGAAAAAAATTTCGAAGTTCCTCTTATAATAAATATATTATTATAAGTTCTCACTAAATCAACAGAAGAATATATCTTTAAATCTGTAAACTCAATATATGTTTCATCAATCATTATATTTCCTTTTTTCCCACAACTAAAAATCATTTCTTCATTATATTTTTTTAAAATATTTTCAAGTTCAGATTTTTTTATTGTTGTTCCTGTTGGATTATTTGGATTACATATAATTATCAATTCTGGTTTTATTTCTTTTATATAACTATTTAATTCCTCTATATCTATTTTAAAATCATTTTTCTTTTTATAATAAAATTTATGAATTTTACACTCTATTTTTTCTAACTCTTCTTCATATTCTGAATATACTGGAGATAATAATATGGCACTTCTAGGTTTTATAGTACTTATATAGGTACTTATAAGCTCTGTTGCACCACTTCCAAGTATAATATTTTCTTTATTACACTCTGCATATAATGAAATTGCATCCTTAAGTTTTTTATATTCTACATCAGGATATAAAGATACCATATCTATATTTTTTTTCAATACTCTCTTAGCTTTTAGACTTCCACCAAAAGGATTTATATTTGAACTAAAATCTAAAATATTATTTTTTTCTATTATTACACGTCTGACGTATGTCAGAAACCAACCC
>SAMEA5043675__coassemble_189_pt1 | contig 10773 bp, 7 predicted proteins | sample SAMEA5043675__metabat2_low_PE_002 | metagenome-assembled genome bin SAMEA5043675 (sample SAMEA5043675) | Gadus morhua
CAATTGATGAGTTCTACCAGTGTCAAGTTTTGCAATAAGAAGTGTTGTTTTTTCCCTATTTTCAATAACTTTAAATTGGCTAGTACTTTTTTTATAGCCCTCTATATAGACTGAACTTTCTATCACTTTAGTATCTATCTTTTTTAAATATGTACTTAGTATAAATTCTTTTTCTTTAATCTTTCCTTCCACAAGAATATAATATTTTTTATCTATATTATGTTCTTGTATCTCTTTAGAAAGTTCTCTTGCCACAGGTAAAGTCTTTGCACCTATCACCAGACCAGAAGTAGCTTTATCTATTCTATTTACAAATCCAAAATCGTTATTTTTATAATAACTTTTAAACATCTCACTCCAACCATAATCATGGCCTGAACCTTTGTGCATAACTGTATTATATGGTTTATTAATTACAACAATTTTTTCATCTTCATAGACAATTGAACTTTTTATTAATTCTATCTCAGCTTTTGAAAGATTGATATAATTTTTTTCATTTATTATTGGATTTTCCTCTATGATAGAATCATAAATATAAACCTCATCTCCCAATTTAAGGCGACTATTCTCTTTAGTTTTTTTTCCATTAACTTTAATATTTCCAGTTCTAATATTCTTAAAAATTTCTGTAAGAGGAGTATTAGAAAGTAATTTTCTCAAAAAACGATCTACTCTAGTATCGTGATATTTTTCATCTATTATAATTTTCATTTTATTCCTCCTCTCAAAAAAGTTAATTAGCAGGAATAAAATAATATTTTATCCCTGCTAATCTTTCATAGATTAATTTGCTAAAACAGTTTCTTTATATTTCAAAATATTCTTACCGTTTGAACCTAAAATTAATTTTTTACCTCTCAATTCAAACTCATTTACTGTTTCTAATTTTTTTATATACTCTTGTTCCTTAAGCATTAATTCTTGTGGTCCTGCCATCATTGTCATTCCAGGATGTGAGAATTTTATTTTTTTACCTTCAATAGTATAAGTACCAAAATATCTATTTATACCACTAAAACCATAAAACTTCTCTGTATCAAATCCAATTGTAATTGGTGTTTCACCAGAATTAGTAAGTATATACTCTCTTCCTACAACTACTATATTTTTATCTTCTCTTTTTAAATATTTTCCAAACCCTATCACTGCGACAACTACTAATATAAGTAAAATCAATTTTTTCATAATTTTTCTCCCTTTTATTTTATTTTTTTTAAGTTTTCTTCTAATTTTTCCAATTTTTCTTTATATTCTCTTTGAATTCTCATTTCTCTTTCCAAAATATGTGCCGGTGCTTTTGAAGTAAATTTTTCATCAGATAATTTTCTATTTACTGGTTCTAGTTCTTTTAATATTTTTGCAATTTGCTCATTTATTTTTTTACTTTCTGCTTCCACATTTAAAAGACCTGTTAATATCATAAATATCTCTGAATTTCCATTAACTCTAAATCCACTCTGCTCTGGAGTAGCTAAATTTTCTCCAAAATTCAACTCTTCTATTCTAGCAAGTTTTGTTATAAAATGATAGTTTTTTTTGATTATTTCTAATTCAGATTCATCCTTACTTCTAATTACTACTTTAACTTCTTTTGCTGGTGAGATTCCAACTTCAGCCTTAATATTTCTAAGTGCCGTCACTAGACCTTGAACATATTCGAATGAACTTTCTGCAACTAAATCTATCATTTTTTCATCAGAAACAGGATAATCTTCTAACATAATCGTGTCCCCAGAAATTTTAATTTTTTGCCAGATTTCTTCAGTAATAAAAGGCATAAAAGGATGTAATAATTTTAATCCCCCTTCTAATATAGTCCATAAAATATATTGTGCTGTCTCTTTAGATTTTACATCTAAATTTTCATCACTATATAATCTTACTTTTGCAAGTTCTACATACCAATCACAAAAATCTCCTCTTAAAAACTCATAAATCATTTTTGAAGCTTCATCTAATTGATAATTATTTAATTTTTCTTTTATATCTCTTGAAGTTCTACTATATTTAGATAAAATCCATTTATCTACAAGTTCAAGTTCAAGATTACTCTTATCAAATTTAGAGATATCAAATCCTTCCAAATTCATTATAACAAATTTTGAAACATTCCAAATTTTATTTCCAAAATTTCTACCCATCTCAAGTAATTTCTCACTAAAGTGAACATCTTGCCCTTGAGAAGTATTATATAGCATTGTGAAACGTATTGCATCAGCTCCATATTCATCTATTAACTTTAGAGCATCAGGAGAATTTCCAAGAGTCTTAGACATTTTTCTGCCTTTCTCATCTCTTACTATACCATGTAGAAATACATCTTTAAATGGTTTTTCATCCATTTCATATAATCCAAACATTACCATTCTTGCTACCCAAAAAAATAAAATATCAGGTCCTGTTACAAGAGTACTTGTTGGATAGAACATATCTAATTCTTTTGTTTCTTCTGGCCAACCAAGAGTTGAAATAGGCCAAAGAGCTGAAGAAAACCAAGTATCTAATACATCAGTTTCCTGTCTTAATTCTACTTTTTCTCCATAGTGTTCTGTTGCCTGAATCATTGCCTCTTCTTCACTTAGAGCAACAAATAGAAAATTATCAGGTCCATACCAAGCAGGAATTCTATGTCCCCACCAAATTTGTCTAGAAATACACCAATCACGAATATTTTCAAGCCAATTGTAATAAACCTTTTCCCATCTTTTTGGAGTAATTGAAACATCTCCTTTCTGCACTATTTCCAATGCTCTTTTTCCTATTGTTTCAGTCTTAACAAACCATTGTACTGAAACTCTCGGTTCGATTACTGTGGAACATCTATAACATCCACCAACACTATTTTTATGCTCTTTTATTTGAACCAAATATCCTTTTTTTTCAAGATCCTCTACTATTTTTTTTCTTGCTTCAAATCTATCTAACCCTGCATAATCTGGATAATCATCAACTATATTTCCTTCTTTTGTTAACATAGTCAAGATTGGTAAATTATGCTTTTTTCCCAATATAAAGTCATTAGGATCATGAGCTGGAGTTATTTTTAATGCACCTGTTCCAAACTCAACATCTACATATTCATCTGCAATAATAGGAATTTCTCGACCTACTAATGGTAAAATAAGAGTTTTACCTATTAAATTTTTGAATCTATCATCATTTGGATTCACTGCTACTGCTGAATCTGCAAGCATTGTTTCAGGTCTTGTAGTAGATATAATTAAAGATTCATCACTATCTTTTACACAGTATTTTATAAACCATAATTTTCCTATTTTATCTTCGTGTTCAACCTCATCATCAGCAAGGGCAGTTCCACATCTTGGGCACCAATTGACCATGTATTCACCACGATAGATTAATCCATCGTTATATAAATTATTAAAGGTCTTTCTTACTGATTTTGACACACCTTCATCCATTGTAAATCTTTCTCTATCCCAATCTAGGGAAGCACCTAATCTTCTCAGTTGGCTAGTTATTATATTTCCATATTGGTTTTTCCATTCCCAAACTTCTCCAATAAATTTTTCACGTCCTAAGTCTTCTTTTTTTAGTCCATCTTTTGCTAATTTTCTTTCCACCATATTTTGAGTTGCTATCCCTGCATGATCAGTACCTGGCATCCATAGCGTATTAAATCCACTCATTCTTTTGTATCTAATTAGTGTGTCTTGTATTGTAACATCAAGAACATGTCCCATATGCAATATTCCTGTTACATTAGGAGGTGGTAGTATTATAGAATAATTTTGTTTATTTTTATCCATAGTACAAGCAAAATATTTATTTTCTTCCCAAATTTTATACCATTTACTTTCTATACTTTCTGGTAAATATATTTTTTCCAATTCTTTCATTATTAGCTCCTATCATTAGTTCAATTTATAAAATTATTTTATAATTTATAATTCTATTTCTTCAAATACTTCCTCTTCTTCTCCTATTTTTATAGGTTCAGCAAAATTTTCTGCTAGCATTTTTTCAATGAAATTCAAAATCTCATTTTTACCTTCATTGGAAAGTGAAGAATGAAATAATACATCGTCATTATGAAACTCAATTTTTTTTCTAATATCTTTTATACTTTTATATTTTTCATTAGCAGATACTTTATCCATTTTAGTAAATATTATTTTAAAAGGAACCTCATAATGGTCTAGCCACTGTAACATCTCTAAATCATCATTATTTGGAATTCTACGAATATCTAAAAGTACAAAAACTAGCTTTTTTCTATGAGAAGCTAAATAACGATTCATAGTCTCGCCCCATTCTTTTTTCATAGCTTTTGGAACTTTAGCAAAACCATATCCCGGTAAATCCACAATATAAAATTCATTATTTATTCTAAAATAATTAATTAATTGTGTTCGTCCTGGTGTTTTACTTGTTTTAGCTAATTTTTTTCTCGTAGTTATACTGTTTATCAAAGAGGATTTCCCAACATTAGAACGTCCCACAAAGGAAAACTCAATTTTATCAAGTTGATCGGGATAATCTTTTTCATAGACAGCTGACTTTAAAAAATCTGAGTGCTTAATTTCCATTTTTCCTCCTCAACTTAATAAAGAATAAATCAAATATTTATTCACTATATATTTTTTTTATTATTTTTTAAATATTAATTTTTCTACTTCTGTATATTTAGAAACAAAGTGAATTTTCATATCTTTCATTACTTCTTCTGGAATATCATCAATATCACTTTCGTTTGAATCTGGTAAAATAATTTCTCTTATTCCTACCCTATGTCCACCAATAACTTTCTCTTTTACTCCACCAATAGCAAGGACTTCCCCAGTAATTGTAACTTCTCCTGTCATTGCCATATCTTGTCTAATTTCTCTACCTGTAATTACAGAAAGAATAGCAGTCGTAATTGCAATACCTGCAGATGGACCATCTTTTGGAGTCGCTCCTTCTGGGAAATGTAAATGAACATCTTGCTTCTCAAAAAAATCTATATTCTTAATTTTTAATTCTTTAACATGAGATTTTACATAAGTATATGCAACAACAGCAGATTCTTTCATAACAGCTCCTAAAGTACCTGTCAATTCTAATTTCCCTTTTCCGGCAAGAGATACACCTTGAACTTCAAGAGTAGTTCCACCAACAGCAGTCCAAGCTAATCCATTTACTATTCCTACTTTTGTAATTTTTTCTCTCATTTTTTCAGGTTTAAATTTAGGTTTCCCTAAATATTTTTCAAGACTTTTCTCTGTAATGATAATTTTTTTTCTATCTTTTTCTAAAATTTCTCTTGCTATTTTTCTAAACATTGTATTAAATTCTCGTTTTAAGTTTCTAACACCTGCTTCTCTAGTGTAACCATCAATTATTTTTAAAATAGTATTATCAGTTATTTCAATTTTATGTTTTGCAAAACCATTTTCTATTTGTGATTGAGAAATAAGATATCTTTTTGCTATATGAAGTTTTTCAAACTCAGTATATGAAGAAATATCCACTATTTCCATTCTATCTCTAAGGGGTCTTGAAATTTGTCTAAGATCATTTGCAGTTGCTATAAAAAATACTTTTGACAAATCAAAAGGCATATCTAAATAGTGATCTTCAAAATTTTTGTTTTGTTCTGGATCCAGTACTTCAAGCATTGCAGAAGCAGGATCTCCTTTATAATCATTACTCATTTTATCTATTTCATCCAATAAAATTACAGGATTTAGTGTTCCAGCATCTTTCATAGCTTTTAAAATTTTTCCTGGCATAGAACCTATATAAGTTCTACGGTGCCCACGTATTTCTGATTCATCCCTTACTCCACCAAGTGAAATACGAATAAATTTTCTTCCCATAGCTTCAGCCACAGATTTTGCAAGGGAAGTTTTCCCCACTCCAGGTGGTCCAGAAAGACATAAAATTCCACCATGCATATTAGGATTAAGCTGCTTCACTGCAAGGTGATCTAAAATTCTCTCTTTTATTTCTTTAAGTCCATAGTGATCTCTTTCCAAAATTTCTGTTGAATACTTCAAATCTAAAATATCTTTACTTTCTTTTTTCCAAGGAAGAGAAGCTATAGTTTCAATATAGTTTCTTGTAACAGTTCCCTCAGCAGAAAAAGGTTGCATTTTTGACAGTTTTTTTAATTCTGAATTTGCTTTTTTAGCTACTTCTTTTGGTAATTTAGCCTTTTTCAATAAATCCTCTAACTCTTTTAGATCATCTTCTGGATCTTCTCCAAGTTCATCTTTTATTGCATTTATTTTTTCTTTCAAAAAATAAGTTTTTTGTGAAGTATTAATTTTATCTTTTACTTTATCATCTATTTTCTTTTCAAGATTAGAAATTTCTATCTCTTTAGTTAAAGCATCTACAATTAAAAATCCTTTTTTTTCAAAATCAAGTTCTGATAAAATTTCTTGTTTATCTTCACTTGTGACCATTAAATGTGAAGAAACAATATTTAATTTTGTTTCTAAATCTTTTATTGACTTCAATGTGATTAATATTTCAGCAGGTATTTTTCCATTAATATTAACAAATTTTTCAAATAACTTTATGATTTTTCTAGACAATGCATCAAATTTTAATTCAGTTATTTTTGGTGATTTTATTGTTTTATATGTTGCAACAAATTCATCTTTTGTTTTTTCAACTTGAACAATTTCTACTTTTTTTTCTGCTTCTATTAAAACTTTTATTGTGTTATTTGACATTTTTACTACCTGTAATATATTAGCTATTACCCCAATTTGATGAATTCCTGTTTTTAAATTAGGAGCTTCTTCAAATGGATTTTTTTGCATTCCTAAAACTATTTTACTTTTTTTCTCCATGGCTTTTTCAAGCGTTGCTATACTTATAGTTCTACCAACATATAAAGGTGTTATTACACCTGGAAAAATAACCATATCTCTTGTTGGAATAAATGGTAATTTACTCATATTCTTTCCTTCCTTTTTGTATTTGAATTTTATTAGAATCAGCAATAGAGTCCTCTGTAATAATTACTCTGTCTATACTCTTATCAGAAGGTATCTCATACATTAACCCCAGCATTAATTCTTCTAGAATAGCCCTTAATCCACGAGCTCCTATTTTCCTCTTTATAGCTACTTTAGCTATTGCTTTTAAAGCATTTTCTTCAAATTCTAATTCTACATTATCCATTTCTAAATATTTTTTATACTGTTTTACTATAGAATTTTTAGGTTCCGTTAAGATTTTTACAAGTGCTTCAACATCTAATTTTTCTAATACAGTTATTATTGGTAATCTTCCTACTAATTCTGGAATAATACCATTTTTAACTAAATCTTCTGGTAATACATTCTTAAATGGTGACTTTTCGTTTTCAGTCTCTACTTTATGTGTTTCAGAACCAAACCCTAGATTTTTTTTATTTGTCCTAGATTGTATTAATTTTTCTAATCCTTCAAAAGCCCCTCCTACAATAAATAAAATATTTGTAGTATCGATTTCTATCATATCTTGATTAGGATGCTTTCTTCCCCCTTTTGGTGGCACTGTGGCTGTTGTTCCTTCTATAATTTTAAGTAATGCTTGCTGTACACCCTCTCCTGAAACATCTCTAGTTATTGATGTATTTTCAGATTTTCGAGAAATTTTATCTATTTCATCAATATAAATTATCCCAGTCTGTGTCCTAGCTATATCATAATTTGCAGATTGTAAAAGTCTTACAAGAATATTCTCAACATCATCTCCAACATATCCTGCTTCTGTCAGTGTTGTTGCATCTGCAATAGCAAAAGGTACATCTAATACTTTTGCTAGAGTTTGAGCTAATAATGTTTTTCCAGAACCTGTTGGTCCCACAAGTAAAACATTAGATTTTTGTAGTTCTACACCTTTTTCTAAGTTTTCTATAGTTTCATTTTTATGTTTTTCAGTTTTTAAAAGATTATTTTTTAATCTTTTATAATGATTATATACTGCTACAGATAATATTTTTTTAGGATTTTCTTGCCCTATAACATATTCATCTAATTTTGCCTTTATTTCTTTTGGGGTCCGAAGTTTAAAGCTCTCAAGTGCATTCCCTATCTGATGCCCTTTAGTATTTTTTTTATGTTCAATTTTGTTTCCTTGTGAATTTTCAATCTCTAAGTCCATAGCTTCAAAAACCTCTTTGACACAATTATCACAAATCGTTATATTATTAGGACCTGTTACCAATTTTTCTATTTCATCATCACTTCTTTGACAAAATGAGCATTTTATTTTCTTCATACTTTACCTCCTCTACTTATAAAATTTAAAACCTTTTTATTTTCAAATTATCTTACAAATACTTTATCAATTAATCCATATTCTACTGCTTCTTTAGAAGACATAAAATTATCTCTTTCTGTATCTTTGTGAATTTTTTCCAAACTTTGACTACAATTTTTAGCTAAAATTTCTGCCAAATTTTCCTTTAATCTCAAAATTTCTCTTGCTTGGATTTCAATATCACTTGCCTGTCCTCTTGCCCCACCCAATGGCTGATGAATCATAATTCTACTATTTTCTAATGCAAATCTTTTTCCCTTTGTTCCAGAAGAAAGTAGCAGTGCTCCCATACTTGCAGCCTGGCCTATACATACTGTTTGAATATCTGGCTTAATATAGTTCATCGTATCAAAAATAGCCATACCTGCAGTAACAACTCCACCTGGACTATTAATATACATAATGATATCTTTCTCTGGATCTTCAGCTTCTAAAAAAAGTAACTGTGCAACAATGGCATTAGCTACATTATCATTTATTTCTGTTCCTAAAAAAATTATTCTATCTTTTAATAATCTTGAATATATATCATAAACTCTTTCGCCTTTTCCTGTATTCTCAATAACTGTTGGATTATACATAAATCTCCTCCATGTTCTATAGTTTTATATTAAAATATTTATAAAAAAATATATCAAATAGTCCATTATATAGAATAAACTATTCAATAAGGCCTTTTATATGGAGATGACTAGGTAAATTTTTACCTAGTCTATATCCATATAATAAATAACATAATCTGTTAAGTATTATCTATTATTTTTTCTTTGTATTTTCTAATAAGAATTCTACAACTTTTTGAAGAGTAGCATCAATTTTCAAATTAGCTTTAAAAGCTTCTAAATTATTATGCTTTTTAAGTTCTTCTTCTAATTTTTCTAGAGTCATTCCATATATTTTAGACATTTCTTCCATTTTAGAATTTACTTCTTCATCAGTTAATGTTATGTTCTCTTTGTTAGCTATTTCTTCTAAAATTAAATCAGTTTTAATTTTATTTTCTGCTGATGGAGTCATTTCTTTAACTACTTCTTCTATTGTTTTTCCCATCATTTTCAAATATGTTTCTAAATTTGCACCTTGTGCAGAAAGATTTTGCTCAATTTCTTTAAGTTTATTCTCCACTTCTTTCATTGTCATAGAATTAGGAATATCTACTTTTGCTCCGTCAGATATTTTCCCAAGAAGTTCTCCTATCATTTCATTTTTAGCATTTTGCTCATCTCTAGAAATAATATCAGATTTCATTTTTGATTTTAAATCTTCAACATTTTCAGCATTTAATGTTTTAGCAAGCTCATCATTTAATTCAGCTAACTTTGATTTTTTTATACTATTGATTTTCACTTTAAAAATAGCAGGTTTTCCAGCTAGTGGTGCATGTCCGTAATTTTCAGGGAATGTTACAGTAATGTTCCCTTCTTGTCCAGCTACATAACCAACTAATTGATCTTCAAAATTGTCTATAAACATTTTACTTCCTAATTTTAACTCATGTGATTCTGCTTTTCCTCCTTCAAAAGGAACTCCATCTATTGAACCATCAAAAGCTAAATCTACAGTATCTCCTATTACAGCTTTATATCCAGATTCTGCTTCTTCTAATGTTGATTTTTGTAACAATAAATTTTTAATTTCATTTTCTAAGTTTTCTTCTTTAAATTCTACTTCTTTCTTTGTAATTTCAAGACCTTTATATTCTCCAAGTGTTACTACTGGAAATTCATCAACAGTAAAACTAAGTTCTAATCCTTCGTCAGTATTTTTTGGTTCTACATTATATATGTAACTTACTGGATTAATTTTTTCTGCTTCCAATACATTAGAGTAGTGAGCTTTTAAAATAGCTTCTACTAACTCTTCTTTTACTGCATCTGGAAAATTACTTTCCACTTTATCAGCTGGAGCATGTCCTTTTCTAAATCCTGGTACTTCAACTTTTTTAGCAACTTCTAAAATAATTCCCTCTTTAATTGGTTTAATTTCCTCTTTTGTTAAAATTAGCTTCACTTCAACAGCTGATTTTTCTTTTCTTGTAACTAAATGTTTCATTTTTTCCTCCTAAGTTTTATATTTTAACTATATATATAGTTTTTAATTTTTTGAGTAAATACATCATAAAAATCATCTTTTATTTTCATATCTTTTATTTTTATTTGTATACTCTCATTACCTTTATAAATAAATCTTTCCGGATAATATAAGATATCAAATTTTTGAATTTTATATTCAGTTTCATCTATATATTTCCCCATATCAAATCCTACTACGGAAAAAGTTTGTCCTTCTTTTACTATTATACCACCAAAATGCTTATTCTCAACCCCAAATTTCTTTATATTCAAAAATTCTAAATTAGAATCAAAAAATAAAGGCATCCTATTTCCCTGTCCATAAGGGGCTATTTTTTCAATATCACCTAATATTTCAGAGGTTATTTGTTCAATATTAAGATCAAAATCAACTTTCAATATTTTTTTTTCATGTAAGCTTGAATATTTTTTC
>SAMEA5043675__coassemble_190_pt1 | contig 10674 bp, 9 predicted proteins | sample SAMEA5043675__metabat2_low_PE_002 | metagenome-assembled genome bin SAMEA5043675 (sample SAMEA5043675) | Gadus morhua
GCAGAATCTCCAAATTGTGTGCTGTATCCTAATAAAATTTCTGTTTTATTTGAAGTTCCTATAACTAAAGCATTTTCTTTTGCAGAATAATCATATAGAATAGACATTCTTTCTCTAGCCATTTTGTTCCCTTTTCTCATAGCTGATATATCTTTTTCCATCTCAAAATAACAATCTAACATTGATGTTATTTCAATAGTTTTAACTCTAATTCCAAGAGTCTCAGCTACTAATTTTCCATGTTCTAAACTCTCTTTACTTGAAGTTTTATAAGGCATCATAATCCCTAATACATTTTCTTTTCCTAAGGCTTTTTCAGCTAAATAGGCTACAAGTGCTGAATCTATTCCACCAGAAAGACCTAAAACTACTTTTTTAAATCCTGCTTGTTCCACTTTTTCTCTTATGAAATTCACTAAAAGTTTTTCTACTGTTTCTAAATTAATTTTCAGCTTCTCCATAATCTTACTCTCCTGTCACCTCTAATTTTTTTTCACGATCTATACCAAATTTACCAAACTTTATACTTCTATAGTCTCTAAGTAAAGTATAAGCAGCTTGTAAAACATTTAATTTATCAGCTTTTAGTATCATTCCCATTCTCAAAGCTATTTTTTCAAGAATTTCACCATCGATTTCACTGTAGTCATCATCTAGTAATTTATATCTTTTTTGTAATAACTTCCAGAAACCATAATTTCTTATTTTTTCAATTAGTCTACAGGCAACTTCTTCAACAGGAAGTATCTCATCTTTTATAGCTCCTACAATTGCAAGATTATAACCAACTTCTTCCTCTTCAAATTTAGGCCATAAAATACCTGGTGTATCTAATAAATCTATTCCTTCTCTAATTCTTACCCACTGTTTTCCCTTTGTAAATCCAGGTTTATTTTCTACTCCAGCACTATTTTTTCCAACTATTTTATTAATCAATCTTGACTTTCCTACATTTGGAATTCCAACAACCATAAGACGAACTGTTACTGATTTTAATCCCTTAGCTAACATTCTTTTCTTTTTTTCTGATGACACTTTTTCAATTAAAGCAAATAATTGTTTTAAATTAAGTCCTGTTTCTGCACTTATCTCTAAAGTTTCATCAGCCATTTTATTTGTAATAAAATAATTTTTCCAAAATTGTATTTCCCTTTTTTCTACCAAATCTGATTTATTAATAAGAATAATTCTTTTTTTATCTTTAGCAAACCTTGCTATATCTGGATTTTTACTTGAAAGGGGTATTCTTGCATCAACTACCTCTAAGACAATATCAACTAATTTCATATTTTCTTGAATTATATCTTTGGTTTTCTTCATATGCCCAGGATACCAATTAATCTTCGTCATTGACACTGTATTTGTTCCCCCTTTTCTCTCTTATTTTAATATAGCCCGAAATAAGCATTACAACTTCACCTTTAAATTCACGCCCTTTTATCTTATCAAGGAGTTCACTTGTATTACCTCTTATTATTTCTTCATATATCTTTGTTATTTCCCTTGCAATAACAACTTGTCTTTCACCTATATACTCTTTTATATCATTAAGGGTTTTTTCCACTCGATGTGGTGATTCAAATAAAATTATTGTTCTTTCCTCTGTTGCTAGCTCTTTCAATAAAGTTTGTCTTCCCTTTTTTTTAGGTAAAAATCCTTCAAAAGCTATTCTTGATGTATTCATTCCTGCAATGGAAGCAGCTGTTGTCATTGCACTTGGACCTGGTATAGGTACCACTTTTATTCCCTCATTAAGTGCTGCATCTACAATTTCAAAACCTGGATCACTTATACAGGGCATCCCTGCATCTGTTGTTAAAGCTATACTTTTCCCATTTTTTAATAGATTTATCATGGTAGGAATTTGTTCCATTTTTGAATATTCATCATATCTATATACCACTGTTTCAATCTTAAAATATGTTAATAATTTTTTTGTAACTCTTGTATCTTCAGAAAAAATATAATCCACTTCTTTTAGGATTCTAATTGCCCTTAAAGTCATATCTTCTAAATTCCCAATTGGAGTTCCTACTATATATAGCATTTTAGCCTCCTTTTTTCTATCTTTTTATTTTTTTAATAATTTTTTCTTTGGTGTTTCTTCTTTTTTTACTGTTTTTTTAGTATCTGTTTTTACTGTTTTTTCTGGATTAACCTTAGGAATGTATGGTACTTTTAAAATCTTAGATAAATGTTCTACCCCTGCCTCAAGTTGAGTATCTATCTTATTATCATATTTCTTAGCAACTTCTTTACCTTGAAATTTTTCTATTAATTCTGAACGATTTTCTTTACTTGCTTTTTCATTTATATTTGTTATTAAACTATCAAAAAGCATATAGTTTTCTTTTTCCACAACTAAAATATCTGGTTTTATTCCAATACCATGAATAGATATATTATTTGGTGTATAGTATTTTGCTATTGTAAGTTTTATCCCATCCCCATCAGGTAAAGCAATTAAAGTTTGAACACTTCCTTTTCCAAATGTTTTTTGGCCTATTAAAGTCCCTCTTTTATGATCTTTTATAGCTCCAGATACTATTTCTGAGGCTGATGCACTTCCCTCATTTATTAATATTACTAATGGAAAGTCTCCAAAATACTTTCCTACTCTATTTGAGATTTTTTCTACTGAATCAATACCTTTTGTTGAAACTATTTTTCCTTTCGGTATGAACATAGAACCTATTTTTACAGACTCCTCTAAAGAACCTCCAGGATTACTACGTAAATCAAATATCAAACCTTTCATTCCATTAGATTGAAGATCTTTCAATTCTTTTGCTAGATCCCCATACACATTTTCTCCAAATTGTGTTAATCTCAAATATCCTATTTTATTGTCTAACATTTTACTTTTAACATATTTTAAATTAATCTCTTCTCTTGTTAATTCTATTTCTTTACTAACTTTTAAGGCTTCACGATAAACAATTAATTTTACTTTTGTTCCTGCTTTTCCTTTCAATTTTTTAGAACTTTCCTCTGAGGTTAGCCCAAGAGTTGATACCCCGTCTATCACTAAAATTTTATCTCTAGGTTTGATTCCAGCTCTATATGCTGGGGTTCCTTCTATTGGTGTTACTACTACTAGAGCATCTTCTGGTTTTTTTTGAATTATCATTCCAACACCTGGATATTTCCCTTTTATATCAGCTTTAAATTCTATCATTTTTTCTTTTGTAAAATAATTAGAATGATGATCACCAAGAGACTCCACAATACCTTTCAATGCCCCATGTAACAGTAATTTTCTATCAACAGTTTTGTCACCAACATAATTATTTGTAATAACATCCATAACATCAGATATTTCTTTCAGTTCTCTTATATTTCCAAGAAAACCTTGATTTTCTTCCTGTTTTGATTTTTTAATCTCTTTTCCCATAGTTAAAGTGAAGATAATAAATATTCCAAAAAATATTGTCACAATTCTTTTTATTCTCTTATTCATAATTCTCCTCCCAAAGTTTCACCTAATCTTATAATTTTTTCTAGCTCTTGTTCAGAATATTCTTTGTTTCCCTTTTGAAGAGAAAAAAGAGCTAAATATTCTACATTTCCTTTCCCACCTTTTATAGGAGAAAAATCCAAATTATGAATATTAAGATTTTCAGAATCTGCCATCTTAATAATATTTTTTAGAACTTCTTTATGTTTTCTTTTGTCTCTTATTATCCCACCTTTTTCCATATTTTCTTTCCCAACTTCAAATTGTGGTTTAATAAGTACCATGAGTTTAGTTTCTTCATGAAAAAATTTTATTAACAAAGGTATAACTTTAGTAATTGAAATAAAAGATACATCCATCACTATCATATCTGGTTTATTGTTTTCTAAATCTTTTAAAGTCAAATCTTTTACATGCATTCCTTCAATTGATTTTACTCTTTTATCTTCACGTAATTTATATTCTAATTGATTTGTACCCACATCTACGCTATAAACAAATTTACATCCATTTTGTAGGGAGCAATCTGTAAATCCCCCTGTTGAGGAACCAACATCTAATATTATTTTATCTTTCATATCAAGGTTAAACTCCTTAATACTTTTTTCTAATTTATAGCCACCTCGGCTGACATAAGGACAACTTTCTCCTTTAACTCTTATAATTGGTTCTGGTTCCAATTTTATAAAGGTCCCAGGTTTATCAATTTTTTTTTCATTAACTATGATATTTCCTGCCATAACATTTCTTTTAGCTTTTTCTCTTGTGGTGAAAAAACCTCGCTCTACTAATAAAATATCTAATCTTTCTTTCATAATTTCTCCTATATTAGGCTAATTCAAAAATTTTTTTATCTTCTAAAAATGTTATAACTTTATCCTCTCTAATTAAGAGGTCTAACCCTTTTGCATCAACTAGTTTAACTAGTTCCTCTGTTTCTCTCAATCTTAATTCAAAAATTTTACTTCCTAATGGAACTTTTTTATTTTTAATATAATAGGTTAATAAATTTTTAGTACTTTTTAAACCTAATTCTTCTTTTGCTTTTTTTAATCTATCTTTTATTATACCCTGTGTACATTTTAAAATTTTCTCTATTTCTGGAATTTGAATCCCTTCTGCCAATAATTTTAGAATTTTATCTGCACCTACTGGATTTATTCGGTGATGTTTTGCCGAATATTCATCTGCTTTATGTACAAGATGAGCTTCTTGACTACTAGGTTGTACTTTACCCCATTTACCATGATGTGAAACAACAATATGAGTTATTTTTTTCATTATATTTTTTTTTATTTTTAATTCCATCATATTTTCAATTTCACTTAATAATTTTTCAGATTCTTTTATTACATATTCAGGATTCTTTATCATCATTTGAGAGTGAGAGAGTTCTTCTTTTCCTTGTCTAATAGATACTTTACTTAAATCATGTATAATTATCCCAATAATTATACTAAATAAATCTATTTTTTCAGTTGCTAATTCAAAACTTTTAAATTTTTTTTCTATATCTTTACAAGTATATCTGAAAACATCATAAGTATGTGTGGAAACTTTTATTCCTTGATCATCATAAAATTCTAACTCTTTAACCATAGGATTTTCTAAAAGAAGAGAGATAAACTTAATAGCACTTTTATTATTTGTGTGCATTTATCACAACCTTAATTTTCTCCATTAATTTTTCCCCTCTCAGTCCATATTCTCTCATAAGCTCATCTCTACTCCCGTGAGGTATAAGACATTCTTCAATTCCTATCCCATTAATTTTTTTAAAGATATTATTTTTATTACAATATTTTATAATTTGATTAATGAATCCATTTTCACTTAGTCCTTCCTCAAGAATAAAAATATTTTTATATTTTTTGAAGTTTTCTTCAATATATTCTTCATCATATGGTCTTAAAGAGGCACTACTTACTATTGTTGGTTCAATTCCCTCTTCTTTCAATTCCTCTTTTATTCTTAGAATTTCTTGAAACATACTTCCCGCTGCAATAATAAGAGTATCTTTTCCTACAATAGCTTCTCTCCATTTCCCAATTTGAAATTTATCTTTAAATTCATACTCAAAAATTTCTTCTCTTGGATATCTAATCATTATTGATTTATCTTTAATATTTGTTGTTGCTTCCAATATTTCTTTCAACTCAAATCCAGTTGTCGGAGCAAATAACATCATATTTGGAACAGTTAGAAACAGAGCAATATCATATAACCCATTATGAGTTTTTCCATCTTCCCCTACAATTCCTGCCCTATCAATTAAAAACTTCACTGATAATTTTTGAAGTCCAACATCATGAATAAGCTGACTAAATCCTCTTTGAATAAAAGTTGAATATATTCCTACATATGGATTTTTATTGCTTATTGCAAGACCTGCACAATATGTGATGGCATGTCCCTCAGATATTCCTACATCTTTACTTCTATTGGGAAATTTTTCAAAAAATGTTCCAAAACCAACACTTTTTGTCATTCCTGCCGAAATACAGTGAATAGTTAAATCTTTTTCTCCTAATTCAACTATGGTTTTTTCTACTATACTAGAATATGTTTTTTTCTTTTGAATAACTTCACCTGTTACAACATCAAATGGTGAAATACCATGAAATTTTCCACAATTCTCCTCTGCAAAAACATAACCTTTTCCCTTTTGAGTTTTCACATGAACAAAACAAGGACCTACTTCATTTTTTACTTTCTTTAAACAATCTAATATTTGTTCAATATTGTGTCCATCTATCATTCCAAAAAATTTAAATCCTAGCATTTCAGATATACTTAATGGTGCTAAAAATTGTCTCACAGATTTTTCTGCTCTTTCAATTGTTCTTGTTATTCGCCCACCTATTCTTCCATGATTGACAATAGAACGAATTTCACGTCTCAACCCTTTGTAAGCATTACTACTGATTATTCTATTTAAAAAATTTGAGAAAGCACCCACATTTTTATCAATAGACATCTCATTATCATTTAAAATTACTATTATGTTTTTAGCATCTTCATTCATATTATTCAATGCCTCAAAAGAGTGCCCGTTACAAATGGAAGCATCACCAATAACAATAATAACCTTAGAATCTGGGTTTGCTTTTGCAATTCCACAACCTGCAGAAAGAGCAGTTCCAGCATGTCCACCTATAAATGCATCATACTCACTTTCCATAGGATCAGTGAATGGTCCAACTCCACCTTTTTTTCTAATTGTTTCAAACTTCTCTTTTCTATCTGTTAGTATTTTATGAACATAAGATTGATGCCCTACATCAAAAATAATTTTATCTTTAGGTGAATTAAAAACCTCATGAATTCCTAAAGTTAATTCTACAACTCCCAAATTTGATGCAAGGTGTCCACCATTTTTACTTACCACTTTAATAAGAAGTTTTCTGATATCCTCGGCTTGCTTTGTCATTATTGATGTAAGTTTCTTCTCTTCTTTATTCATAACTCACTCCTATCTTATACTATATAACCTTTCATTAAAAAAGCTACTACAATTCCTAATATTGCTCCTGCAAATACTTCTATTGGAGTATGTCCCAAAAGCTCTTTCAACTTTTTTTCACTTCCACTTGGAACATTAGTATTCTTATAAAATTTTTCTATTATTTGGTTTATTATTTCAGCTTGCTTTCCAGCAGCTTGCCTAATTCCAGCAGCATCATACATGACAATACTAGCAAGAGAGGCTGCTAAAGCAAATTCTACTCCTGAAAATCCCTTGATTAATCCCACTGATGTGGCAAGGGAAGTTACTGTTGCAGAGTGTGAACTTGGCATTCCACCAGTCGCCCATAATAAACTAACTTTAAATCTTTTTTTTAAAATTAAGTGTGTTATTATTTTAAATCCTTGTGCCAAACTCCAAGAGATAAAAATTATATCAAGTATCCTATTATTAAATAATATTCCTATTTCCATATATTTCCCTACACTTTTTTTAATTCTAAAGAAATCATCGGATTTTCTTTATTTTCTTTATATAGTATTATCGTTCTTCCAATAATACCCACAACTTCACTTTCTGTACCTAAAGCTATTTTTTCTCCTATTTCATACTTATCTGTCTCACAATTTTGTAATATTTTAACTTTAATTAATTCTCTTGATTTTATAACATCAGTTATTCCTTGCATTGTATTTTCTGAATAACCTTCTTTTCCTATCCTTACCATAGCATCTAAACTATGTGCTTTTTTCTTTAAAAATGCTCTTTGTTTTGTAGTTAACATATTTTTCCACCTTTTATTATTTTATTTATCAGTTTTTCTTTAAAATTTTTAAATTTCCATTATCATTGGTAAAATAATAGGATTTCTTTTTATTTTACTATAAAAATGCTTTGAAGCTATGTCTCTAATACTATTTTTTAATGCTACTAAATCTCCTATTTGTGCATTTTCATAAGTTTGAAGTCTCTTCTTTATATTTTCTACTGATTCAGCAATAAGTTCTTCTGATTCTTTACTATATACAAAACCACGTGTAATTATCTCTGGACCTGCAACTACTTTTCCAGTTGCTCTATTTAAAGTAAATACAATTATAACTACTCCATCTTGAGATAACTGTTGTCTATCTTTAATAACTGAATTTCCAATATCACCAATTCCTAGTCCATCAACTAAAGTGACTCCAGAAGGGACTTTTCCAGCCATTTTTACCTTTGTTTTTGAAACTTCTATTTTCGAACCATTTAACCCTATTAATATTTTACTTTTATCCATTCCAGTCTCAATTGCTGTCTCTCTATGAGCTCTAAGCATTCTATATTCCCCATGAATTGGCATGAAATATTTAGGTTTTATTAAGGTCAACATTAATTTTTGTTCCTCTTTTCCTGCATGTCCAGATACATGGATTCCTGCAACTTTTCTAAAGACAATATTAACATCTTCTTTTGCCAAATTATTTATATTGCTTGATACTGCTTTTTCATTTCCTGGAATAGGAGTAGCTGAAATTATTACCGTATCTCCAGATTTTACAGATATATGCTTATGCATTCTTTTGGCTATTCTTGAAAGTGCAGCAAGAGGTTCCCCTTGTGTTCCTGTACATAAAACAACAACTTTTGAATCCTTCATTTTATCAACTTCATTTAGCGGAACAACTAAATTCTCAGGCACCTTTAAATATCCTAAGTCTGAAGCAATTTCAAAAACTCTTATCATACTACGTCCATCAATGGCTATTTTTCTTCCATTTTTAGCTGAAATATCAATAATTTGCTGTAGTCTATGAATATGAGAAGCAAAAGCAGCTATTATTATTCTACCTTTTGCCTTTAAGAACTCAGTTTTAAAAGCTTCTCCTACAGTTTTTTCAGAAGGTGTAAATCCTTCTACTTCTGCATTAGTAGAATCTGATAATAGTAAATCCACTCCCTGCTCCCCTAATTGAGATAATCTTGCAAAGTCTACACCTTTATTATCAACTGGTGTTAAATCTATTTTAAAATCACCTGTATTTAAAATTGTTCCCGCTGGAGTCGTTACTGCGATCGCATAGGCATCTGCAATTGAATGTGTTATCCGAATAAATTCAACTGTGAAATATTTCCCTATTTTTATTTTACTACGTCCCTTTACTTCTTTGCTACGTGGCATTTCTCTTGAAAAATTCGAACCTTCAAATTTAGATTTTACAAGTGCCAATGTCAACTTTCCACCGTACATTGGAACTGTTTTATCTATTTTTTGATATAGATATGGTATGGCTCCTATATGGTCCTCATGTCCGTGAGTTATAAATAATCCCTTTACTTTACTTTTATTGTTTTCAACAAATGTAAAATCAGGTATTACTAAATCTATTCCCGGTAAGTTTTCATCTGGAAACATTACACCACAATCTAAAATAACCATTTCATCCTTGTATTGAACAACTGTCATATTTTTTCCAACTTCATCTAGTCCACCTAGAGGTATCACAAACATTTTTTCATCTTTGTCATGACCTTCTTTATTCTCTTTGTCTTCAACACTTTCTTTCGTTGTTCTAACCTCTTTAGTTATTTCTTTTTTCTCATTTTTTATTTCTACTTTTTCTATTTTAGAATCATTTCTTTTGGTTCCTTCTTGAACCTTATTCTTCACTGTTTCTTGTAGCTTATTTTTCACTTCTTTTTTTAAGTTTTCATCATTTTTAATTACTTCATTATTTCTATTTTCTCCTGGTATTGCTCTTAAATTTTCTAACTCTTCCCTAATACTTCTTAAGTTTTGAGATACATCATTTATATTTTTATCATTTATCATTTTTTCTCCTTTTCTAAATTATCTCTATTTTTTATTTCCAAATATTTATCCACAAATTTCTTTGCTACACCGCCTGCAACTCTTCCACCGCCTCCTGCCCCTTCCAGTATTGCGATAAAAACTATTTCAGGATTTTCTACAGGAAAATATCCCGATACCCATGCATGGGTCACTTTAGATTGGCTATTTTGAGAAGAACCACTTTTAGCGGCAATATTCAATCCTTTTGTCCTCATTATTTGAGTTGTTCCGTTTGAATCTGCAACTGTTCGTCTTAAGGCATCCTCCATTAAGTCATAGTATTTTTGGGGTAAATTAACCTTTTTTATTCTTTCTATTTTTTCTTCTTTAAACTCATTATTCTTTTTATATTTTTTGACTAAATGTGGTTTATATCCTTCACCACGATTAGCCAATATTGAATACATTAAACTCATCTGAATAGGAGTCACCAAAGAATATCCTTGTCCTATTGCCATATTAACTGTATCACCTGGGTACCATTTTTGCTTTATTCTTTTCTTTTTCCATTCAGGTGTTGGAATCACCCCAGAATGCTCGCCTGGAAGATCTATTCCAGTTTTTTCACCCAAACCAAACTCTTTAGCCGTATTATATATTTCTTTGTACCCAAATTGATCTGCTAATTTATAGTAATATGGATTTGCTGATTCTATTAATGATTTTTTCATATCAACATATCCATGTCCACCAATTTTCCAAGATTTCCACTTTTGTTTTCCTATTTTATAGTATCCAGGGTCATAGTATTTTTCATTGGGATCAATACCATTTTTTAAATATGAGATTGCTGAAATTGGTTTAAAAACTGATCCAGGAGGATATTCACCAGCAATTGATTTATTTCCTAATGGCCTTCTTTCATCTTTGGCTATTTTGTTCCATACGTCGTGTGGAATAGAGCCACTAAAAGTATTT
>SAMEA5043675__coassemble_191_pt1 | contig 10639 bp, 11 predicted proteins | sample SAMEA5043675__metabat2_low_PE_002 | metagenome-assembled genome bin SAMEA5043675 (sample SAMEA5043675) | Gadus morhua
TCAAATATATTAGCACCATGCACAATTGACATTTTTCCTCCAATAATTTTTTCATCAACTCTTTTTCATATTTAAATTATAACAATAAATATGAAAACTATCAACTTTTTAATTTTCTATTTTAATATAAAAAAAGTAAAAAATTTATAAGAAAATATCTTCTTATAAATTTTTTACTTTTTTATATTTGTTTTTGATTTACTTCTCTTGATTCTAACCTATTTAAATCTTTCATCTCTTTTTTTATCATAATAAATGTAACGGCAGATGATAATACATCTGATACTGGAGCTGCTAACCATACCCCAGCTTCTCCAAATAATTTTGATAATATTATTACTAAAGGTATTAAAAAGAGAACTTGTCTTGAAAGTGTCAAAAACATAGTCAATTTAGGCTTTCCTATTGCTTGAAAATATATTGAACTTACAACTTGAAATCCAATAAAAGGTGCCATTATCGTATATATTCTTAAACCACTCGTTGCTATTACTAGCGTTTCTTGATTTTCAGTAAATATTCTTATAAGATTCTCACTAAAAATTTGTATCAGTATAAATCCAGTAGTACTTAATATCATAGCAGAAAAAATAGCAAGTTTTAATACTTCTTTTACTCTACTATATAGCTTTGCACCATAATTATATCCAGCTATTGGAAGTAATCCTTGATTAATTCCAAAGATTGGCATAACAAAAAACATATTTATACCTTGAACTATTGTCATTGCTGATATAGCATAATCTCCAGAAACTTTTTTTAATGAATTATTAAAAGTAAACATTACTAAACCTGACCCTAACTGCAAAGAAGCTGGTGCAAGTCCCAATTTTAATATATTTAACATATATTTCATATTTGGTTTCATATATTTTAATTTTAATTTCATAGTACTTTTTTTAGACCTAAAGTATCCCACAGCCCAAACCATTGATACAAGTTGAGATACTATTGTAGCAACTGCTGCTCCTTTCACTCCTAAGTTAAACTGAAAAATTAAAATAGGATCTAAAATAATATTTAAAATTGCTCCAATCAAAATTGTTCCCATGGAAATTATAGGACTTCCATCAGATCTTATAGCTATATTTGCTGTATATCCTATAATTAAAAATGGAAACCCAATAGCTATTATTCCCATATAATCCACTGTTGATCTATATGTATCTGTACTTGCTTTTAAAACTTTTAGAGCCAATTCTTCTTTAAAAATAATAACACTTAGTGCAAGAAGAGTAGAAAGAAGTATCCCTAAGAAAATACCATTTCCTAAATATTTTTCAGCAACTTTAAGTTTTTTTTCTCCTAATTTCAAAGAAATTAGAGTAGATCCTCCCATACCAATAAGCATTGCAAATGCAAATGCAATTGTCATAATTGGCATGACTAGACCTACCCCAGCAATATCAAAATGTCCTGTTCCAGGTATCTTTCCTATATAATATCTATCTACTACATTATATAGACCATTTACTATCATTCCAATCATTGCTGGGACAGAGAACTTCAATAATAGTTTACTAATTTTTTCAGTTCCCATTAGTTTGTGTTTTTCCATACTATATCTCTTTTAAAAATATGTTTTGCGTACGATCAGGGCCTACAGATACCATTGTTATTTGACATCCTAAAATTTCTTCCATTCTCTTAATATATTTTTTACAATTTTCTGGTAACTCACTATATTCTTTCATTTGAGTAATATCTTCTTTCCACCCTTCCAAAGACTCATATATTGGAATAGCTCTACTTAATGATTCTGTAGAAGCTGGTGACGTTGTATAAACTTTTCCATCTATCTCATATCCTGTACATATTTTTATAGTCTCTAATCCACTTAATACATCTATTTTAGTAATTACTATATCTGTTAATCCATTTATCATAGTAGCATATTTTCCAACAACTAAATCAAGCCATCCACATCTTCTCGGTCTACCTGTTGTTGCTCCATATTCAAATCCTGTTTTTCTTAACCATTCCCCTGTTTCATTTTCAAGTTCTGTTACAAATGGTCCCTCTCCAACTCTTGTAGTATAAGCTTTCATAACTCCTATAACTCTATTAATTTTTCTAGGTGAAACTCCTGCTCCTACAGTGACTCCCCCAGCAGTTGGTGATGATGATGTAACATACGGATATGTTCCATGATCTATATCAAGCATCATAGCTTGTGCTCCTTCAAACAGTACAAACTTATCTTCATCAAGTGCTTGGTTTATTATTGGTGTTGAATCTATTATTCTATGTTTCAATAATTCTATATGCTTTTTTGATTCTTTTAATATTTCTTCATAATCCATTTTTGGAGCATTATATATTTTTGTAAATAATACATTTTTTTCTTCTAAGTTTTCTTTTAATTTTTCAGAAAATAATTTCACATCTAACATATCAACTACTCTTATACCTTTTCTTGATATTTTATCTGAATAACAAGGACCTATTCCACGCTTTGTAGTTCCTATTTTTTTATCTCCACTTGCTTCTTCTTGTAATTTATCCAGTTCAACATGGTATGGCATTATAAGATGAGCTCTATCACTTATAAATAGATGATCAGTTTTAGCTCCTTTATCATCTAGTGTTTTTAATTCTTTTAATAAAACTGCAGGATCAATAACAACACCTGGTCCTATTATACATTTTCCATTTCCATGTAACATTCCAGAAGGTAATAAATGTAGAATAAATTTTTCTCCATCTACTACAACAGTATGACCTGCATTATTTCCACCTTGAAATCTCACAACATAATCAGCCTTATGTCCTAATACATCAATTATTTTTCCTTTACCCTCGTCTCCCCATTGTGTTCCTACTACTACATAACCTGCCATTTTCTTCCTCCTCAATATTTATTTTATTTTTAATATTTCTATATAATTTATATTTTTATTATGTTTACATAAAAATAGTTCTTCAAACTCTGTTTTTATATTACCTTCAGCTTTTGCATCATTATGAAGATCTGGTGTAGAATATACAACCTCATATTCAGGCATTTTTTCTATAAAATTAATTATATCATTATAATATCCATCATGATCAGTTTTTATAAATACTTTACCCTCTTTTTTCAGCAATGGATTTAATAACTGAAAAAGTGACGGTTGAATAACTCTATTTTTTAATTTCTCTTCCCATGGATCAGGAAAATTAATATATACTCCACTCAGACTATCTTCACTTATAAATGTTTGAATCTCTTCACCATATCTTCGTAAAAAAAGTATATTTTTAGCATCTCTTCTTCTTGCTTTATCAGCTGAAAAAACTAATCTTTTAAATCTTAACTCTAATGCTATATAGTTTCTATCCTTATGTCTTTCACTCAAGCCATTAGTAAAGTTACCACTTCCACTTCCTATTTCTAAATATAGTGGATTGTCATTCCCAAAATGAGAACCCCATTTTTCTTTATTACTATTCATTTTTTCCTTATCAAAAATGATATATTCAGGATATTCAGTCATTTTTAAAATATACTGGTTATAGACTTTTCTTGGATAATTAAAAAAATGTTTCCATAAATCTTCTTTATTATTTTCTAGCAATTTTACCCTCCAAAATTAATAATTTAAAATATTTTTTATTCTTCCTAATATATTTTTTACTACATTTTTATTTTCAAAAAATAATTTTTCTATTTCAACTTTCTTTTTATAAATATCTTCACTTTTTAATTCTAATACTTCTTTCATTCTAAGAACAAATTCTACATTTTCTTTTAACTCATATCCCAAACATCTAGCATTTAATTCTTTACTAATTGTTTTAATATTTTGAAGATATTTTCCATATATAGGAGTTTTCCCATAAAACAATGGTTCTAAAAGTGAATGTCCACCTATGTTTACCAATGTTCCGCCTACAAATACACAATCTCCTATTGAATAAAACTTTATTAAAACTCCCATTTTATTCACAATAATTATTTCTTGTTTTTTCTCTTCTAAAATTTCTTCTTTTCTACCCAAATTAAAATTCTCTTCTAATTCTGTAAACTCTTTCCAAGTATAATCTAATTTTTCAATTACATTTTTTACTTCTTCAATTCTAGTAAGGTGTCTTGGAACAATGATTATAGCTATTGTTTTTAATAATTCAGGATTTTTTTTTAACTCTTCCAATATAATTTTTTCTTCATTCTCTCTAGTACTACCTAAAACTAAGATTTTTTTATCCCCTACTTTTAATATAGCTTTTAATTCTTTTTTTTCTTCATCTGTATATTTTTCAAAATCAATACAAAACTTCATGTTTCCTAAATTTTCTACTTTTTCTTTTTCTGATCCAAGTTCTATAAATCGCTCTCTATCCACATGAGTTTGTGTATAAATAGCACTTATTTTTTCCAGTGTTTTTCTTAAAATCCATTTTATTTTTTTATATCTTGGAAAACTACGATCTGATATTCTACCATTTACAATAATTATTTCACCATACTTTTTAGCTTTTTTTATAAAATTAGGCCATATTTCTGTTTCTACTAAAATAAGTAATTTAAAATCTATTTTTTGAAAAATTCTTTCTAATAAAAAACCAATATCTAAAGGAAAATATATAACTTCAATTCTTTCAATATTATTATATTTTTTTTTGGCATTTTCATATCCTGTATCTGTAAAAGTTGATATTATTATATTTTCTCTTCTCTCTTCCAAAAGCTCTTTTATCAAAGGTTCTGATAAATTAGTTTCTCCCATGGAAGAGCAGTGAACCCATATAGTTGGAATTTTTTTTAAATGATCTATTTTTTGAAATAATCTTTTTTTAAAAAAATGTAAGTTCATTTTATTCCCCTAATTTTAAAATATATTTTGAAATTTCATCACAAATTTCAACAATAGATAGATTACTTGAATCTATTTCAATACTATTTTCTGCTTTTTTAAGTGGACTTTCTTCCCTTGTCATATCTATATGGTCTCTATGCTTTAAAGCACTCAATACTTCTTCGTAGGACTCTTCATTAATTCCTTTCATCTCATAATCTTTCATTCTTCGCTTTGCCCTCTCTTCAGGGGAAGCAATTAAAAATATTTTTAAATCTGCATTTGGGAATACTACTGTCCCTATATCTCTCCCATCTAAGATAGAATTTTTCCCTTTTGCTATCTCTCTTTGAAGTTGTACAAGATTTTCTCTTATTTGCTTAATACTTGCAATTTTACTCACAATTCTAGTTATCTCTGGAGTTCTTATCTCTTTTGAAACATCTTTATTGTTCACCATAAATTGTTCATTATTAATATCCAACCTTATCTCTTCCATCATTTTTTTCACTGATAGCTCATCATTCAAATCTACATTATTTTCTAAAGAAAAAAAAGCTACCATACGATACATTGCTCCAGTATCTAAATAAGTTAATGAATGTTTCTTTGCTATTAACTTAGCAATTGTACTTTTACCACTTCCTGCAGGACCATCAATGGCTATAATTATATTTTTCATTTTATCCGCTCCATAATTTTATTGTTTAACTAGAAAAATTAGGCTTGTATCAATATTCCACACCATTCTTTATCTTTTTTAACTTCTAATATTTCATAGTTTAATTCTAACTTTTCAATTTCGTTAACTAATAATGATAATTTTGTCTCAAGAATTCCAGACAAAATTATTTTACCACCTTTTTTTACTACCCTTGCCATATCTTTTATTAAAATTAAAATTACATCTGTAAGAATATTGGCTACTATATAATCAAACTTTTCATCTCCTACTGTGGATAACAAATCGCCTTTATAAACATCCCATTCTTTTTTATTTATTTTATTAAGTTCTAAATTCTCTTTTGCAACTTCAACTGCTAATTCGTCAATATCTACTCCAACAGTTCTTTTTATACCTAACTTTGATCCTGCAATCATTAAAATTCCTGACCCTGTTCCAACATCTAAAAGAGATGTTTCCTTAGAAGGAGCTTTTATATACTCTTCCATTAGCTTAATACATAAAGAGGTTGTTGAGTGTGAACCTGTTCCAAAAGCTCTACCAGGGTCTAATTCAATAACTAATTCTCCAGTCTCTGGAATATATTCACGCCATGTTGGTTTTACAACAAATTTTTCACTAATTTTTTCAGGAAAAAGGTAATTTTTCCAAGAATTTTGATAATCTTCCTCTTCTAAAGAATAGATATCTATACTATACACCATATCTTCTCTCTTATCAAACATTTCTCCTATTTTTTCTTTAATCAAATCATTTCTTTTTACTGAGTATGCATTTTCAGGAAAATAAGCTGATATTGAATTTTCTACATTATAAAATTCTTCTGGATTTTTATAATAATCTAAAGGATTTAGTTTCGTTAGAGGTTCCTCAATTTTTAGCCCCATTACCCCAAAAGAATAAAATATATCTGATATTTGCTTTTTTGTTTCAATATTATCATCACTTTCAAACACTACTCTTATCTCATTAATTCTCATTTTATACTCCTTACATATACTCTATTTGGTTTTCTCCCACATTAATTCTAGTTATTGAAAGACACTCCCCTGTGTCATCATCTAATTCAACAGATATACCATTTAATCTTAAATTTTCAGAAGCCATTTCAAACTTTTGTGGTAATCCTGTTAAAAATCTATTAATTATAATCTCTTTTTGCGTTCCTATAACTCCATCATCAGAACCTGTCATCCCTACATCAGTGATATAACCAGTTCCATCATTAAGAATTTTTTCATCTGCAGTTTGAACATGTGTATGAGTTCCAAAAATTAATGAAGCTTTTCCATCTAAATATTTAGCAAATGCTATTTTTTCTGAAGTTGCCTCAGCATGAAAATCAATAATTATAAATTTAGTTTCAGATTTTACTTTTTCTATTATTTCACTTGCTTTTTTAAATGGACAATCTATAGGATTCATAAATACTCTTCCTTGAAGAGATATAACAGCAATTTTTCGATCTTTTCGATCTTTTTGAATAGTATATCCAACCCCTGAAACTCCATCTGGAAAATTAGCTGGTCTCAATAATTTTTCATTCCCATCAAGATAAGTATAAATATCTTTTTTATCCCAACTATGATTTCCACCAGTTATTACATTTATTCCAAGTTCAAAAAATTCATCTGCTATTTTTGGTGTTATTCCAAATCCAGAAGCACTATTTTCTCCATTAACTATTATAAAATCATAATCTAATCGTGTTTTATTAATATATTTTTTCATTATCTCTCTACCTGTTGAAGCTACTATATCCCCTATAACTAATATTTTCATTTTTATTCCTTTATTTTCATTTTTTTATTTTTTTATTTTTTATAACTATTTTTTAACTTCAAATATATTGCTTTATAGATACTTTTATTTTTCCTTTTTTTGTTTCCTCTAAAATCTTCTCAATAATAAACTTTCCTTTTTTTCTAATAGTCAAGGTATCCCCTTCTGATATAAGCTTACTATTTTTCTTTTCAACCTCATAATTTAGAAAAACTTCACCTGCTTCCAAATATTTTATAGCTTCTGTCCTAGATTTTTGTATTATTTCACTTACTAAAACATCTAAGCGAAGTGAAGCTAAAATTTCCACCCTTTCTTTAAATTCATTGTCTGGTATTTTTAATTCTCCAATCTCTTGAATTTTAACTGGAATTTTCCCCACAAGTTCTATTTTCTCTTTTAAAAGTTCCAACAATTCCTCTTTTATTATTCCATAACATATAGAATCTTTAACTATTAAATCACCCATTAATTCTCTTTTAATTCCTAGACTCATTATTGTGCCTAAAAAATCTTTATGTTCTAATTTTTTAAATTTATTTTTTCCATTTATTTCAAAATATTTAACTGGAAATTTTGTTTCTAGTAACTCAAAAGAATTTGGAGCAATACAAACGATTTTTTTTTCACAATTTTCATTCAAACCTTTTTTATGTATTGATACTCGTAACCTAGTTACATATTTTTCTAATATTATAAGTATATTTTCAGAATAAAACTCATCTAAGTAGATTGGATATTCAATTTCTTGACAAAGTAAAATATTATCCCATATTTTTGCTACTGTAAATTGTTTTTCTTCACTATATTGTGACAAGAACGATTTTTTATCCATACCACTCCTAGTTTTATTTATCTTTTAAAAGTTCCTTTAATTTTTCTATAAACTTATCTATATCTTCCTTTGTTGTATCAAAACTTGTTACAAACCTAACTTCATTTTTATTTTCATTCCAAATATAAAAATAACAAAATTCTTGCATAGGTTCGATTATTTTTTTAGGCAGTATTGCAAACAAAGCATTTGATTCTACTTTATTAGTTACCTCAACTCCTAATTCTCTTAGCTTTAAATCAAAATATTTAGCCACATCATTAGCATTTTTAGCATTTTGATACCATAAATTATCTTTTAAATATTCTATATATTGTGCACTTTGATATCGCATTTTTGAATTTAATTGCAAACATTGTTTTCGAAGTCTTAAAAATTCCACATCTATTTCTTTATTAAAAATAATTATTACTTCTCCAAACATAAGACCATTTTTAGTTCCACCAAAAGATAATATGTCAACTCCCATATCCCCTGTCATCTCTTTTAGAGAACAACCCAGTTCAACACAAGCATTTGCTATTCTAGCACCATCCATATGTAATATCATTTCATTTTTCTTAACATATTTTTTTATTTCTTCTAGTTCCTCTAAAGAATATACTGTTCCTACCTCTGTTGCTTGGGTAATAGAAAGAATATCAGGTTTCGTTTTATGAAATGTTCCTCTGTTTTCTCCATATAAAGCATCAATTTCATTTAAATTAATTTTTCCATTTATATTTTTTATTGGTAAGGTACTTAATCCTGTTATATTGGCTAAAGCCCCTGTTTCATCACAATGTATATGAGCTGTATCTACACAAACTACAGAACTTCCTCTTTTTTTACAAGCTTCTAGGGCTAGAACATTACTTCCTGTTCCATTATAGACCATATATACACCTACATCACCAAAAATATTTTTAAATTCTTTTTCAACTTGTGCTGTATATGTATCTTCTCCATAGGCAAATTCATGTCCTGTGTTAGACTCCATAAGAGCTTTCATAATTTTAGAATGTACTCCACTGTAATTATCACTTGCAAAAAATTTTTTCATTTTACACATCCTTAATATTTTTTTTATTCTTCTTTTCTTTTATAGCGTTAAGAGGTATAATAGTATATTACATTATTATACCTAGGAGAGATTCATATGAGAAAAATATTTTTTATTCTATTTACTTCAATCTTTGTTTCAGCATGTTCTTCTTCACAGTTAAGAACTAACAAATCTTACACAATGGTTTCACCATACTCCAACAACTCTTTATCCATTGTTTTTTTTAAAAACAAATTTTCTGGTCAATCTACAATCAATAAATTTTCTGGTGATTATTCACTACGTGGAAATTCAATAATAATTAAGAATTTTCTACATACACAAGAGGTTGGCATTTTTTCTAAAACCCTTCAAGAAAACTATATTTTTGAAGTCCTTAAAAATGCAAACTCATTAACTATAACTGATAATGAAATAATATTACAGACAAATGATCAGAAACGTCTTAAGTATTATACAGAACCTCTTTTATTTCATTAAAAAATATGTGCTATTTTAAGTCCATAAATTGTATTTTCACTTCTTTTACTATATCTTCCTGTAACTTCAAGTGAAAGTAGCATATCCTTTGATAAATAATAACCTAAAGATAGTGAACTTGTAATATATTCATTATCTTTTTTTTGTGTTCCTAAGTTTTCTATACTATTCCAACTATAAATATTTTTATCCATACCATTAGAAATTTCACCTGTATATTTAGTATTTAATGACAATCTAACTTTATTTTTATCGTAAACATAGTAAAAACCAATATTTCCTCTACCTATATTTATACTTTCCTTTTCATACCAATAATTTTTTTTAGAATCTTTCTCTCGAAAACTTCCACAATATTCTAATGAAATATAAGGATAAATAAAAGTATTTTTATTTAATGGATAAACTCTTCCTAGTTCAGTACCTACACTTAAGTTATTTCTATCTTGTCTCCCAACCCCATCTTTGGCTGTACTATGCGAATATCCTAAGTGAGTAAATGCCACATTTCTATCATTTAGTACTGCAAAGTAGATATTTCCACCCATTGTTTTCATTTTATCACTTTGATCAGGATTTTTATATTTAATTTTAGACTCTAAATATCCTAAAGAAACTCCTGTAATATATTTCCTTTGAGGTGTTTTATCAGATTTTTTTAATAAACTTGTTGTTCCAATTACAATACCTTTTGTACTACTATTAAACCCTGAAAAATTGTTCCCCCCATCTGTATTTCCTTCTCCATAAAAGCTCTCTATGTGCTGTTCACTACCTGATATGCCCTTTTCTCGATCTAATACTTCACTCAATAACCCTTCACGGATATAATTTTTTCCTTTTTCGTTAATAATATCACTATCAATAACATCTAAATTATTATTCAGTATCTGTGCTTGAGTAATTATAGAAAATAAAAGCCACATAACGCCAACTATATAATTTTTTTTCATTTTTTCTCCTTACTAAATAAAACAATCTTTATTTACTTTATTTACTTTATTTACTTTATTTACTTTATTTACTTTATTTAC
>SAMEA5043675__coassemble_195_pt1 | contig 10133 bp, 6 predicted proteins | sample SAMEA5043675__metabat2_low_PE_002 | metagenome-assembled genome bin SAMEA5043675 (sample SAMEA5043675) | Gadus morhua
GGGCCACAGCCTTTCCTACTACGCCATATAGTGCTAATAATGTTAAAACATATGGGGCCATTTGAATTAATTGTGATGGTATAAATGGAAAATATTGTTGGACTAAATTTTGTGAAGCATCAGCAAAACCAAAAAGTAGACTGGCCATTATAACACCTTTAATTTTCCATTTTCCAAATACAATTGCTGCTAAGGCAATAAAACCACGTCCTGATGACATTTCCTTTGTGAACTGACTCAATGCTCCAATAGAAAGATATGCTCCTCCTATGCCTGCTAAAGCCCCAGAAAGTATAACAGCTTTATATCTAACTTTTTCTACATTAATACCTACTGTATCTGCTGCTAAAGGATATTCTCCAACGGCTCTTAATCTAAGTCCGCCAACAGTTCTATTCATATAAACAGTAGCTAAAAGTGCAATAGCATATATAATATATATTATAATTGAAACTCCAAATATGGTAGGAGCCCCTTCTACAGTTGGAGTATTACTTGATTGTTTAAATAGGACCCTAAGCATAAAAACTGTAAATCCAGTTGCAAAAAGATTAATTGCTACTCCTGAAACCACTTGATTACCTTTATATTTAATACTTATAAGGGCATGTAGCCCTGCAACTAGTCCTCCCCCAACAATTCCACCTATAAGTCCTAAAAACCAACTTCCTGTATAGTATGAAGTTATTGCAGTGAAAAATGCTCCCATTAACATCATACCTTCTAATCCTATATTTACTACCCCTGAAACCTCACAAATCATTCCACCAATTGCTGTAATTAGAATAGGAGCTGCTTGCCTCAAGGTAGCCATAATTAAACTTAAAATTATTCCAACCATCTTATTTCTCCTTTTTCTTTTCTAACATCATTCTGAAAATATTTTCTCCAGCTATTAATAAAATAATAAGAGACTGTATCATAATTACAATTTGACTAGGAACATTGGTATTAAATTGCATTGACCGTCCTCCAACTCTTAGAGCTGCAAAAAGTATTGCTGCTGCCAATGCTCCAAAAGGATTATTTTTACCCAATAAGGCTACAGCGATACCGTCAAATCCTAATGTACTTAAAAGTCCTTGTTTATAAGTATATTGTCCCACACCACCAAGAACCCTCTCTATCCCTGCAAATGATGCGATTGCTCCTGATATTGCAAATGTTAACCCCATAACAACTTTTACTTTTATTCCTGCATTTTCTGAAGCTGTAGGATTATTTCCAACTGCTTTTATTTTATAACCTAATACAGTTTTTTCAAAAATATACCATACAATGATAACCATGATAATTGCTATTATAAAACCATAGTTTAAAGCTTCTTTGGTCCACGGCATTAAATGAGCAAATCTTGCACTATCTAAAACTGGTGGTGTTTGAGGATTTTGTCCATTTATTCCTCCCTGTTTTAGAGGATAATTTATTAAATATTGTTCTACATTTAATGCAATATAGTTTAACATTATTGTTGAAATTACTTCATGAATTCCCAAACGAGCTTTTAATATCCCTGCTATTCCAGCCCATAAAGCACCTGCAATAACTCCAAAAACAACAATAACAATAACATTATTTATGTATTTATTTGTAACAAAAGCCCCTACCCCTGCAACAACCAATGCTGCAATTGTAATTTGCCCTTGAGCCCCTATATTAAACATTCCACCTTTAAATGCAAATAATACAGCAAGTCCTGTAAAAATCATCGGTGTCGCTTCCAACAGGGTTCTAGCAATGGCTTTCTCTGAAGAAAAAGCTCCATTAAACATATAATAATATGCTTCAATAGGATTTTCACCCATTGCTAAAATTATTATTGCACCTATTAATAGGGCAATACATACTGCAATAACTGGTATCAATCCTTCTTTTAATCTTCTATTCATTAATTCCACCTGCCATTAATATCCCTATTTTTTCTTCTGTAGCATCTTTTATATCAATTATTCCCATAAGTTTCCCTGCACACATTACTGCTATCCTATCTGAAAGATTTAATATTTCAGATAGTTCAGAAGATACTAATAAAATTGCTTTATTTTTTTTCTTTTCTTCTAATATCATCTTATGTATAAATTCAATTGCACCTACATCAACTCCTCTAGTTACTTGAGCTGCAATTATAAATTTATTTTCTTTTTCAAGTTCTCGTGCCACTATAATTTTTTGTTGATTTCCACCAGAAAATTTTCCAAATCCTAATTCTGGATTTGAAGGTCTAATATCATACTTATTAATGTACTCAGAACTATCTTTTAATATTCTTTTAAAGTTAATCAATTTTCTATAAAGTGCATATAAAGTATCATGTTGTCCTAAAGCTATATTTTGTGACATATCAAATTCACTTATACCAGCTCTTTTATGTCGATCTTCTGGAATATGAGAAATAAGTCTTCTTTCTGCCATAGGAGTATTGGTGATATTTTTATCACACAATATAATTTTTCCACTTTCACTTTTCATTAAACCAACAATAGTCTCCATAAGTTCCAGTTGTCCACTACCTTCAACACCAGCAACTCCTAAAATTTCACCTTCAAATATATCAAAACTTACATCATCAACTTTTATTACTCCTAAATTATCTTTTACCTTTAAATTTTTTATTGAAACAACATTTTTTCCTTTCTTTACAATAGGTTTTTCTGTTGTAAAAAGTACTGCTCGACCAACCATTGCAGTTGCTATTTTTTCTTTAGTAGCTTCTGCAGTCTTTAGAGTTGTAATATTTTTTCCTCGTCTAATAACTGTAATATTATCTGAAATTTCCAATACTTCATCTAATTTGTGCGATATAAATATTACAGTTTTTCCTTCTTCAATAAGGTTTTCAATTATCTTATAAAGTTCTTTTGTTTCTTGAGGTGTTAGTACTGCTGTAGGTTCATCAAAAACTAATAAATTAGCACCTTTAAACAAGATTTTTAATATTTCAATTCTCTGTTGCATTCCTACAGAAAGATCTTTTATATAGGTATCTGGCTCTACTTTTAATCCATACTTTTCTGAAACTTTTCGTACTTCTTCTTTTGCTTTTTCTAAATCTAAAAATATCCCTTTTTTAGGTTCTACACCTAATATCATATTTTCAGCAACTGTAAGTGTTGGAACAAGCATGAAGTGTTGATACACCATTCCAATTCCTAGTTTTGATGCAATATTTGGATTTTCAATAACAATTTCTTTTCCATTTAGAAAAATTTTCCCTGAAGTAGGTTGGTATAGTCCGTTCAAAATTTTCATTAAGGTTGATTTACCAGCACCGTTTTCCCCAACAATAGCATGTTTTTCACCTTTTTTTATTTTCAAATTAATAGAATCATTTGCAATAATTTTTCCATTTGCAAAAGTTTTCCTAATATTCTCCATTTCTAAAATATATTGGTCCACTTCTCCCCCCTATTTTACGTATTTTTTTTCAAAATTACAAAAGTAATATCATCTGACTGTTCTTCTTTATTCCTAAATTCTTTTAAACTGATCAATATATTTTCTTTTATTTTTTCTACTTCAAAATGTCTATTTTCATAAATTTTTTCTTTTAATTTTTCGACTCCATATAGTTCTTTTTTCTCATTTGCTAGCTCTGTAACTCCATCAGTATATAAAAATAAAATATCATCTTTTCCTAATTTTATTTTATCTTCAATATATGGATATCCCTCAACAAAGCCAACGGCAACTCCCTTCAAGCTCAAAAGTGATACCGTATCTTTTTTTGAATTATAATATAGAATCGGGTTGTGTCCTGCATTTGAATATTTAAACATAGATGTCTTTGGAGAGAATTTTGTGTGCATAACAGTTATAAACATGGAATCAGAAATATCATTATAAATTATTTTATTCAATAGTGATAATTCTTCTGAAACTTTGTAATCCAAAGTAGTCAATGTTCTTAAAGTTGAACGAGTAACTGCCATTAGAAAAGCTGCTGGTATCCCTTTCCCACTTGCATCTCCTATTGTAATTGCAATCTTACCATCTTCATAGATATAATAGTCATAATAGTCTCCACCCATTTCTTTTGCTGGAGCAAAATAACTAGATACACTTAATTCTGGAATAGAATTAAATTCTTTAGGAATAATTTCTCTTTGAATGTGTGAAGCCATTTCTAATTCTTGTGATAATCTCTCTTTTATAAGCAACTCTCTATAATTTTGAGCATTATTAATTGAGATTGAAATTTGAAGTGATAATGCCAACATTATTTCTTCATCCAATTCCCCTATCTCTCCCCGATTCTTTTTAGTTTCAATAATATAAATCACACCTAATTCTTTTTCTTTTACAACAAGAGGTGTCTCTATTACTACCTCTCCTTTGGACAAAATAAATTTCTGTGAAATTTTTGAATAGATTTCATCATATTTTTCTCTAGTAAAATCAGTTGATTTTTCAATAAAACAAATTTCATCTTCTTTTAAATTTAATTCAAATTCTCCTTTTACTTTTTTTTTCTTTAATACTCCATCTTCCCATAAAAAAAGTATTATTTTATCTATTCCTGTAAGAATAAAGTAAGCATCTAGAATTATATCCAAACTTCTTTCTATTTCTATTATAGAAAGTGCTCCTCTTGTTAAAGAGTTTAGATCAGATATATTTGCCACCCTTTTTTCTAATATTTTATTAGTACTCTCTAACTGTAATGTCTTACTTATTAAGGAAGTATACATAGCTTTTTGTTCATTCTTATACTCTTCTAATTTATCAGTAATCTTTAATAACTTATCTTTTTTCTCTTGAATTTTTTGAAAAACTTCTTCATACTGTTCAAAGTAAATTTTTGGAATATTTTTATTTTCTATATTATTTTTGAAACTAATTAAAATATCATTTAAATTTTTATAATATTCCTTCTTACTTTTTAGATATAAAATAATAGTAATTATATTTATTACTACAATTAGTATAAAAATAACTTTCCAATTAGTACTATTCATATTTTCTCCTATAATACTTTTATAATTATTAATATAGCTTCTATCTAGTTTTCTTACGTTCATTTTTTTTTATTTCTAAAGCAATCTTCTCTGGCACTATTTTTTTCAACTCTTCTAAAGGGGCATTATAAATCCCATCTAATGTCTCAAACTTCTCTATTAAATTGTGTTTTCTCTTATCTCCTATTCCATGAATTTCATCTAAATCAGAAGTTAATACTCTCTTACTTCTTAGCTGTCTATGATAAGTTATTCCAAATCTATGTGCTTCATCCCTTACTCTTTGAAATATTTTTATACTTTCGTCTGTTTTATCAAAGATATAAGGTGTTGACTCTCCATACTTATAGACTTCTTCCTCTCTTTTGGCTAAACTAATTAAATCTGCTATACCACCTTTCCCTATACTCTCTAATATGGCACCTACAGCATTAATTTGCCCTAACCCTCCATCAATGAGAATCATATTAGGAAACTCTTCAATTTTAAGCTTAGAGTAGCGTCTTGTAACTACTTCTCGCATCATTGCAAAATCATCTGGAGTATCTTTACAAGTTATTTTAAACTTTCTATATTCTTTAGGAGTAGTTCTTCCTTCAATTGCCACACTCATAGAGGCTACTGCATCTTTTCCTGAAATATTTGATATATCAAAACATTCAATTCTTCTTGGATATTGTTTCAACAATAATGTTTTATATATTGTTGTAAGTCCATTTTCCAGTACAGTTTTCTTTCGATAATAAGTTTCAATTTCATCTTGGAGATTTAATTTTGCCATATCAAGTAGTTCTCTTTTTCTACTCAATATTTTTGGAAAAAAAATCTCAATATTTCTGTCAAAACTTTTTTTAAACCATTCTTTTAAAAGTTCTTTTTCCCCTTCTAACTCATCACTAAAAATAATTTTTTTAGGTGGGTAATTTTTAGAATAATATCTCATTATAATAGTCTTATTTACATCTTCATAAATTTTATTTTTTAGAGATAAATTAGTACTGTTTTTGCCGATTATTTTACCTTCTCTTAAAGACAATACAGTTATAAAAAGTCTATTTTTTGAAATCTCAAAAGAAAAATAATCTTCCTCTATATTTTTTTGTGATTCTGTTACTTGTCTAACAACACTATTTTCTAATTCCTTTATTTGCTCTCTATATAATATTGATTTTTCAAATTCCATTTCTTCTGAGCTTGTTTTCATCTTATTTTTAAGAAGATTTATATAATCTTTTCCTTTCCCTTTTAATAATTCTTCTGTACCATTAATCATCATATTATATTCTTCATATACTTCTTTAAAACAACAAGGAGCTATACAAAAATGCATATAATATTTTAAACAAGGTTTTAAATAAACTTTTTCCATATTTCTATTACAATCTCGTATTTTAAACACTCTATTTAATGTTTTTTTCAAATTAAAAGCACCTTGAATATATGGTCCATAAAATCTTCCATCTTTTTTTCTAAGTTCTCTGGTATTTCTTACTATTTTTATAGCAGGAAATGTTTCTTTAGTAATTTTCAAATAAGGATATGTTTTCTGATCTTTTAAAAGAATATTATACTTAGGTGAATATTGCTTTATCAGATTATTTTCTAATACTAAAGCATCTAATTCACTATTACATATAATTGTTTCTATATCTTCAATATTCTTTACAAGTTCCTGAGTCTTTATCTCGTCATGCTTTCTATTAAAATATGATGAGATTCTTTTTTTTAAGTTTTTGGCTTTCCCAACATAGATAACTTCATTTTTTTTTTTCATAAGATATACTCCAGGATTCTCTGGAATATTTTTTAAACTAAATATCATTCTTTCCAATTTCCTTTTTCAAATTCACGATGTGACTTATAAGTTTTAACATGATTTGCAATAGATAGTTTAGTAAACAATAAATTTACAATGGATACTGATCTGTGTCTTCCACCACTACAACCAATTCCAATAGAAAGATGTTTTTTCCCTTCTTTAATGTAGTTTGGAATTAAAAACTCTAATAAATTTAAAAGTTTTAAGTAAAATTCTTTAAATATTTCTGTGTTTTGTACATAAGATATAACTTCTTCATCATTACCATTTTTCTCTGTTAATTCTGCTATGTAGTAAGGATTGGGTAAAAATCTAACATCAAATACCAAATCTACATCAATAGGAACTCCATATTTGAATCCAAAGGATTGAATATGAATATTAATTTCTTTTAATTCAATAAGATTGGCATAATAATTTTCTTTTATTTTTTCACTTAATTTTTTATAAGAAAAATAGCTAGTATCACTTATTATATTGGCCCTATCCCTAATTACACTCATTATTTCTTTTTCTTTTTGAATACTCTTAAGTAGCGTAGGCATTTCTAAGGGATGTTTTCTCCTTGTAAGATTATATCTATTTAAAATAATAGTATCTGATGCTTCTAAATATATTATATTTTTTTTTGAAGTAAGAGTATCTATCATATTTAGTAGACTTAAATACTCATCTATAGTATCAAATGATCTAATGTCTATTCCTAATGCAATTTTTTTTCTCATATTAGCTTCATTAGTAAGATACCCTTTTAGTATGTCTTTCCCCAGTTGGCAAGGAAAATTATCCATTGTTAAATATCCCATATCTTCTAAAATTTTCAAGGCTGACGTCTTTCCAGCACCACTTAGTCCAGTAACTATGACAAGACTTTCTAACGATAGCATAGTTCCTCCCTTAAAATAAATACCTTTTACATTCTTTCTAAAGTTTTTATCCCTAAAAGTGATAATCCCTTTTTTATAGTTTGTGCAGTAGAATATCCTAGTAATAACCTTGAGTTTAATATAGCTTCTTCTTGATTCAAGATTGGACAATTACCATAAAAACTATTAAATTTTTTCGATAGTTCATATAAGTAGTCTGCAATTATATTCGGTTTATATGTTTGTGAAGCCTTTAATACAATTTTATTAAATTGTGTTAAATGATGGGCTAAATTTCGTTCAGTTGAATTATTAAATAGAATTTCTTTTGAAAAATCTACTTTTTTGTTATTTTCTTCTGCTTTTTTTATTATCGATTGAATTCTTGCATAAGTATATTGTAAATATGGAGCTGTATTTCCTTCAAAACTTAGTACTTTATCCCATTCAAAAATTACAGCTGTTTGTCTATTTTGTGAGAGATCAGCATATTTTATTGCCCCTAATCCTACAATTTCAGCTATCTCATTTTTTTCTTCCAATGATAAATCAGGATTTTTTTCATCAACAATTTTAAAAGCTCGATCTCTAGCTTCATCAAGTAATTGTTCTAATCTTATTACATTTCCTTTTCTAGTGGAGAAAACTCCATCTGAGAATCTCATTATTCCAAACCAAATATGAATTTTTTCCATGTTCCACTCTAGTTTCTCAACAATATTAAAAAATTGTTTAAAATGATCTTGTTGTCTTTCATCTGTAAGATAAATAAGTTTATTTATATCATAATTCTCTTTTTTAAACTTAATAGTAGCTATATCCGAAGTTGAGTATAAATATGCACCATCTCTTTTTTGAACAATACAAGGATGTAAATTTTCCTCGTCTTTAAAAAATACAACTTTAGCACCTTCATCTTCTACTGCAATACCCTTTTCCATTAATTCTTCCACTACACCTGGCATCATATGATTATAAAATGATTCTCCGTAATAAGTGTCAAAACTAACATCCATTCTCTTATAAAGTCTATTATATTCATTTAAAGAAACTTTTATAAAGTCTTTCCATAATTTAGTATTTTCTATATCTCCATCTTGAAGTTTTTTTAGTTCAAATCTTGCCTCAATATCCATATCTGGATTTTCTTCACTTCTTTTAGAGTACTCAACATAAACTCTCTCTAATTCTTCAATAGGACTCTCTTCATACGCTTCTACATTTAACCAATTTCTATACCCTATAATAAGTTTTCCAAACTGTGTTCCCCAATCACCAATGTGATTATCAGCAACTGTATCGTATCCTAGGTAATCATATACTCTTTTAATTGATTCTCCAATAATAGTAGATCTTAAGTGACCAATATGCATTCGTTTAGCAATATTCGGTGCCGAATAGTCTATAATAATTTTTCCTTCTCGATTTAAAAAAGAGAAGTCGGCTCCATTTTGAATTATTCCTTTTAAATATTCTCCTAAAAATTCATCCTTTAAGTAAATATTTATAAAACCCGGTCCTGCAATTTCTAATTTTTCTATTATATCATTTTTTTCTAATGAATTTATAACCTCTTCAGCTATTACTTTTGGATTTTTTCCAATTATTTTTGAATTTATCATAGCAAAGTTACTTTGGTAATCTCCAAATTTTTCATCAGTTGCAACAGTTATTTCTATAGGTTTTAAATTCTTATCTAAATATAATTCCTTCATTTTAGATTCAAATATCTCTATAAGTCTTAAATCTATCAATTTTTCCACGAACCACATCAACTCCAATTATTTCTATTCAAATTTTTATAAAGTCTTTAACATAAAAAAGAGGCTTTCGCCCCAATTTTCAAGAAATAATCCAACTTACCGCCTTCACTTTGGTTTTAGTCGCCAAGAAATACGGTGGTAACCAGATATCATTATAATACAGAGTCCGTAAACCAGATGATTTCGTGACTTTTCTGATTTTATTTTGACAGCGCCAGCACCCTAAACGACAATAGGCTCAAAACCTCATAAAAGTAGCGAATAAGTCAGACTGTTCTTTAATAATTGGATTATATCACTATTAAGAATATTTTTCAATCTCATGTTTTATTATAAGACAGAATAACAAATTATATAACAATGATATTATAACTTTTATATATTTTTATTAAATTTATTTATTTTCCTCTTTTACTTCCAAGGCTACTTTTAAAGAAAGCTCTTCTAATTGTTCAACAGCAACATTTCCTGGTGCTTCTGTCATTAAACATTGTCCTTTATTTGTTTTAGGGAACGGAATTACATCTCTTATTGAACTCTCTTTCAACATAACCATAAGCCATCTATCAATACCAAATGCCAATCCTCCATGAGGTGGTGCACCATATTTAAATGCATCTATAAAAAATCCAAATTTTTCTCTTGCTTCTTCAAATGAAAGTCCTAATTTTTCAAATACTCTTTCCTGAATTTTTGGATCAAAAATTCTAAGAGAACCTCCACCAATTTC